>ERZ773007.33-NODE-33-length-64333-cov-78.654765_pt1 | contig 64333 bp, 52 predicted proteins | sample MGYA00580665_ERZ773007 | MGnify/ENA primary metagenome ERZ773007 (study PRJEB29015, sample SAMEA2738122) | human oral metagenome | biome: human oral; feature: human-associated habitat; material: saliva | place: China | collected 2167 ... | reverse complement strand
CTACCCGCAACCCCCGACCAACACCCGGTCACCCACACTCAACTCGGAAGAGCCCGTTAACCCCTTGATACGCACGCCAACCTCTCGATATGCGCGTGGGCGGCGCTGCCCAAGTGCGCGACGAGAAGCGCAGGCAGCCAGTGCACCTCAGCGAACTGTCCGCTGAAGCTGAGTGCCCATACCAAGCCACGAGTTCGCCCGCACGCCGGGCATTTGGGGGTATTCATACCCCCCACGATGAAACAACCAACTTCAATGTGGCTTTTCCCGCACCAGCAAGCCGAAAAGTCGCTACAAAACCAACACGTTTTGTCCTTTAACCCCAAGCACCCCCGCACCCCAACAAGGCGCTCAGACATGCAGAAAACCGACACCCGCTATCGGATGTCGGCACGTGGTGGAGCTAGGGGGATTCGAACCCCCGACCTTCTCATTGCGAACGAGACGCGCTACCAACTGCGCCATAGCCCCAAGGACTTAGATAGCTTAGCACCACGACGGGCAATGACGCAAGCCGACCACCAGCGCATGCGCGATGCCACGCGGCCACATCCCAAGCAGCAGGATTAACCATTCCATCGCCCCGCACAAACAACCGCGCCGCGAGCCCGGTGGCTCGCGGCGCGGCAACGACAGCAACAAGCAGCCCTATTGGGCTCGGCGCGCGTCCAAGACGGCATCCAGGTCCAGAGCAACAGCCTGGTCGGCGACGACCTCTTCGGTGGAGCGGGCACCGACCTGGGCGGTCGGGGCAATCGGACGCGCGGGGATGGCAGCCGTAATGCGCGGGATGCCACGCAGGTCCGTGTCCGCATGGACGATGCGACCGCGGATTCGGTCGCGCGACGCGTAGGTCGGCGCAGGGATCGGGGCAACAGTCCAGGCGCGTGCGGGTGTGTCGGCAACCTCGACGGCCTCGGGAACCTCAACGTTAAAGACGAGGGAAGGCACGGATCCCGTCTGAGAAGTGGACTCTGCGTCGGCCTCACGCGAGGCGCTCGGACGCGACTCGGCCACGACCTCGCCCCGGGCGGCGGCAGCAACGCGCGGCTGCGACGCGGGCGCCGTCGGACGGCCAGCGCCGCGAACGTCAGCCCTCAGCTTGGTGAGTAGCTCAACCTCATGCTCGGAGGCGCGCTGCGAGCGGATGGCCGCAAGGCGAGAGGCAGACAGGGACGCAACGAGGGCAACGATCGGAATGAGGAGCCACGCCCACGCGATCGACGTCGCAGCAATGACGATGCCAAGGATCACCGTAGACAGCGCACACACGCCCGTCACGACCAAGCGACGGCGTCCCGCAGCGCTCTCAGCGGCGAGGCGAGCGGCGCGGCGTGCCCGCAGCTTCGCGATGTCCCGAACCGCCCTGTTGTTCCGACGGTCGATGACAGGTCGGGTGCGTCCAGTGGTGGCCGTGTGCATGCTTCCTCCGCTCGTCAGCGCGCGCCGCGCCAGGATCGTTCCGCTGGCATGATCGCACGAGTCTAATTCTGACGCATTCGTATGAATGATGCGCAGTTTCGGCGAAAATCGGTCGATCTCACGAGACTGAACAATGGCCGTTCGGCGCGCGACCAGCGACGGTACGGTCGCGAGGAGCGACACGAATACCGCTGCGATGACGAGTCCACCAATTTCCACCCCTCCAACGTAAAGCGGTTTACGAGTAGCAACTTCGCAGCTCGTGGGCGTGTCGAGCTCTCAAACCTGGCGGTCAAAAGATAGGTAATCACAGCAGCCACACAAGTCCCAATAGTCACACGAGCATCAACGAGGCCGTGGCGACGCTCACCTTCAACGCGCGCACGACGGCCCAACAGCTCCACAGAACGAAAAACCACCACAGCAGCGGGCACACGAAACTACCACACCCACATCCAATCGGCACTAACCGATAGCAGGACGACCCCAGCGCCGCTGAACGAGACCCCCCACAGGCAAAGACTCAGTATCGATAAAAAACGCAACATGATCGGCCCACTCCCCCGCGATGTGCATAAAACGCGGCCGCAGGCCCTCCTCGACCAACCCCAAGCCTCGACACACGCCCAACGAGCGCTCATTCTCCGGACGCACGCACACCTCCACGCGATGAAGGCCAAGCTCCCCAACCACCAAATCAAGGACAAGACCAGCAACCAAGGAACCCAAGCCTCGTCCCGCCCACTCCGATACGACCCAATACCCAAGCATCCCCGACGACATCGCACCCCAATGCACGTTCGACACAGTGAACTGCCCAACGAAACACCCATCAATCTGGACGCCGAAAATCAGGCCGGTCCCCTCCCGATGATCCCGCTCAGCACGACGCATGTACTGTGAAAAAGTTGGAATATGCTCCAACGTATCCGGCGGCAGAGTCGCCTCCCACGGACGCAACCAATGCCCGTCAGCCCGCCGCACCGCATCCAGCGTCCGATACTCCTCGCCGCGCACAGGACGCACGACCAGCTCACGAGGATTCACGCTCCCGACAGGCCCGGGACGCAAAAAACCGCGCCCGACCGGATCTGCGACACGCAGCGTGAGCATCTCAATATCGCGACCCCACACACACGAGCCACGCCGAAACAAGTACCTCATTCGAGGACCAGGCACTGCAGGGTGTCACCGGCGCGCACGGTCGTCACATCCTCAGGCACGACGGCCAGCGCGTTCGAGTCAGCGAGCGCAGACAGCAACAACGAGGCCGGGGTCCCCATGACGGCAGCGTGATAGCCTGCGCGCGGAGAACCCGTCAGACGCACGCGCACGAACTCGCGGCGCCCCCGCGGCGAGTACCACGACCGATCGATTGCCGCACGCACAACTGGGCGGTTAACGCCCGACCAGCCCTGCATGTGACGCAGCGCGGGACGCACGAAGACCTCGAAACACACCTGCGCAGAGACCGGGTCGCCAGGCAAACAAACGATAGGGGTACCGACGCGATCCTCATCCCCACCGACAGTGCCCACACCCAAAATGTGACCCGGCCAGGCTGCGACGTTGTCAAAGCGAACCGTTCCCAGAGCACCAAGAACCTCACGGACCGTGTCCCCGCTGCCATACGAGATACCGCCCGTGGTCAAGACGAGGTCGGCGCGCACCAGCTGATCCTCGATCGTTTCACGTAGCCGCCCGCGCTCATCCGGGACGGCCGCGACACGGAAGGTCTGTGCACCTGCGTCGGCAACCGCGGTGGACAGGGCGTGCCCATTCGCGTCGAAAACAGTGCCGGGGCGCGCCTGGGTACCCGGCTCCACGATCTCATCGCCGATGGAGATGATGACGACTCGCGGGCGCGGGTGAACAAGCACGCGGTCGCGACCTACTCCCGCCAGAAGCGCCATCTGGCGTGCGCCGATGCGTGTTCCGGCGCGCAGCACCGTGTCACCCTGCGCCACGTCCTCGGCGCGACGGCGGATGTTTTCCCCATTGGCCGGAGCTGTGCGCAGCGCCACCTGGGCGACTCCGTGGTCGGTGAACTCCAAGGACACCACGGCCTCAGCACCCGTGGGCATGGGCGCGCCGGACGCGATACGAATCGCGGTACCAGGCACGAGGGCGACAGGGTCGACCGCGCCGGCGCGAATCTCTTCAGTGACGGGCAGCGTCACCGGCGTCTCCAGGGTGGCTCCCTCGCAGTCTCGCACGCGAACGGCATACCCGTCACACGCAGACAGGTCGGCAACCGGAAGATTGAAGGGAGCCTGCACATCCTCCGCGAGCACGCAACTCACCGCGTCGGCGAGCTTAACGTCAAGCGGGGGCACCGCGTGGGCGACTGCCTGGCAGTCCTGGTAGAAGTCAGCAACGCTTCGCATGTTGGTTAGTCCTCGAGCTTGGAGCGCAGGAACGCCCTGAGTTCCCCTCCAAGCGCCGGGTCCTCAAGGGCGAGCGTCACGTTGGCCTCGAGGTAGCCGAGTTTGTCCCCGGTATCGAAGCGACGCTCGTCGATGACTACACCGTACAACCCTCCACCCGCTTCTTCGGGGAGGCCGATCATGCGCGCGTACCCATCTGTGAGCTGATACTCACCACCGGCGCCCGGCTCGATGTTTTCGAGGGCAGTGAACACAGCGGGGTCCAGCAGGTAACGACCGACGACCGCGTACTCCGACTTGACTTCGTCGAGCGGGGGCTTCTCCGTGACGCCGGTAATGCGCATCAGCTGCCCCTCATCAAGGTCAACCCCCTCAGGAACAGGCAACACTTCGACGGCGGTCGACGCGTAGGCTGTGGCCTGCTCGGGGGTGACCTTCAGCAGGGCGACGACGCTGCCACCCAGAGCCTGGCGAACCTGGATCATCTTACGCAGCAGCTGCGAACCGGGTTCCATGAGGTCGTCGGGCAGCAACACGGCGAAGGGAGCCTCGCCCACGTGAGATTTCGCCTGTAGGATCGCGTGCCCCAGGCCAAGGGGATGTCCTTGGCGCACAGAATGGACGCGCGCGTACTTCTTGTACTCATTGACGTACTCGAGCGCCTCATCCTTACCCGCCTTTTCCAGGTCCGCCTCAAGGCCTGGTTCAGCATCGAAGTAGTCTTCGATCGCCTGCTTACCCGCTCGGGTGACAAACAAGACATCGGTGATGCCCGCGTCGGTGGCTTCGCGCACAATGTACTCGATCGCGGGGCGGTCAACGACGGGAAGCATCTCCTTGGGGACCGACTTCGTGATGGGCAGGAAGCGGGTTCCGCGACCGGCCGAAGGGACAACGGCGTGCACTACAGGCTGGTTTTTATCTGACATACTGCAAGCGTAGCGAAGAAACCACCCGAAAGGGAGACGATGACCACAAAAACAACTCTCCGCGCGGAGATTCTGGGGCGTCGGCGGGCACGGCGAACCGCCCCCGCCGAACCGAACACCGCGCCTTCGTCAAATACTGACCATACATTGGTTCCGGTCCGTCACCGCGCAGAAGCGGCAGCGATCGCCACCCAGGTACGCGCCCTGGCCTCGTCAATGGGCACTGTGACCCTGCCCGCCCTTTTCGTGCCCACTGCGCTAGAACCCGACCTGTCACTGACGCTCAACCTCTTCCCTCGCGCGCTCCTACCGGTTCTCGTCAACGAGGCCGGGGCCGCACTTGGCGGACCTCGCTGGGGCCGCTGGGAGGAGGGTCAGGCGTTAGCGACACCTGGACGGCCCCCCGCTCAACCGACCGGGAGTGTCCTGGGACCGGGCGCGTTATCCAACGCTGACCTGATCCTTGTTCCCGCATTGGCCGCAGGCCTGGACGGGGCGCGCCTGGGGCAAGGCGGCGGCTGGTACGACCGCGCACTCCCTCACCACCGCTCCACTGCACCCGTCGTCGCTGTTGTCTTTGACGATGAGGTACTCGCACCCGGCGCAATCCCACTCGAACCCCATGACGCTCAGATTGACGCGATTATCACTCCCACGCGCACAATTCACATGCAACGCCTCTCACCGGCTTGATCGCGAGGCACACACGTTTGTCATACACGCCTCAGGACACGTTTTCGGGCCTCATTACGCTAACCTCTGACCAAATGACAAAAAGTGCGACAAAGATTACCCTCTATACACTGTCACCACGACGAAAGTCCCTTAATCTTCTCCGTGGTAATAACGTGCCCTCGCGGCACCAGCCGCGGCGGCTCCCGCCCGCCACGCCGAAGCATTCGGCGATTCAGACATGTCGGCTCAGCCGACCGATCACACAGGAGATCCCATGCTTAAGGGCTTCAAGGAATTCATTTCTCGCGGCAACGTCATCGAGCTGGCCGTCGGTGTCATCATCGGTGCCGCCTTTAAAAACATCGTCGACGCCCTCGTTAACGGTGTTATCAACCCTCTCATCGCTGCCTTCGTCGGCAAGCCAGACTTCTCGAAAGCCTTCATTGTCACGTTCCACGGCACCGATATTACGTTTGGTGTTCTGCTGACCGCCGTCATCAACTTCCTGATCATGGCATTCGCCCTCTACTTCTTCCTTGTCCTGCCCATGAACTACCTGGCCAAGCGCACGAAGAAGGCCGAGGACGAGGCACCGAAGGTTGTCTCCGAAGAGGTCCAGCTCCTCACCGAAATCCGCGACTCCCTGGCCCGAGGCGACCGCGCCTGATTCTTTCCTCCTCGCGAACCGGGGCCGATCCACATCGGCCCCGCCGCTTTTGTATTAACACCACACGAGAGCACCACTGTGGCCTAGTGCCCGGCTGGCTCTCTCACCCCACTGAAGTGCCCGATCGCGCACGCTTCCCCACAAATCTCGCACGTAATTTAACCCGGTCACTTTTGAGCACCACGAGAAAACGTTGGAATTGCAACGAGGCGATTTCAATATCTGAAATAGTCCGCGAGGAATTACGTGCGACATTGTTGGGAAACCATGTCAGGTCCTACACGTCGCAGGGTCCTACACGTCGCAGGGTCCTACACACCACGGGCCCTACGCATAACCGGAGCATCGGATCGACGCCAAGTGCGGCCCGCCACACGGACGGCCCTACGCGCGAGCCTGGGCGTGCGGGGGCACGTTGGCCAACAGACGCGCATCGTTAGCGCCATCGCCCCGATCGGCGGAATCAGCCATGGAACCCGGGCGCGTGTCCTCGGGGCGCACACGGTCCTCCCACGAGGGCGGCAGACCCTCGTCAATGAGGTGGCGGTCCACCTCAGAGACGAAGCGCGCGACGCGGCGCCGTCTACGCGGCGCAGGCGCATCACTCACTGGGGGTTCCCTGATCGCCCGACCCAGCCCCGGCCTCGTCACGAGCAACGGCCGCAGGCTTTGTGCGACGCACAACGTTGCCGAGCACCGCGTCAGACTGGAAACCGCGTCGCGTGATACCCAGGGCTTCGCGCAGCTCTTCGGCGGTCTCCAGATCAGTGCGTTCCACACCATCCGAGCGTACCCATGCGACCATCTCGTCGAGTTGATCATCGGAGTAGGCGGCCAGCGGCAAACCCTTAGCGATCGCTGGGCGAGGACCACGATGCTCCTCAGCGGCGCGCTCCTTGCGTTTAATTTCCATGAGCATGCCTGTCGTGTCTTCGTCGGCTTTCTTGCGGCGTTGAGACTCCTCATCCAACTCTTCGTCCAGCACCGGCATGCGTGGGGAAGCGGGTGCGTCGGCGGTCCGGGCGGAAACGTCCTCGTTGGTCGTCTGGGACGCGGCCTTGTCGACAGGGGAGGATCCCTCGGTCACGTCCGACTCCTGTGGCACGGAGTCGTCGGAACGGACCGGCTCGTCCGTCAGGCAGTCGTCACTGACGCGTTCGGGCACCGTCACGGCTGGAACCACATCACGGGTATGCAGCCGCTCGAGCGCCTCCAGGACTGCGTCGACGATCGCCGATGCGTCCTTCTCAGGGTCGATAAACAGAGCCATAGACAGGGCCGTGTAGACGGCCCACCCCTGCGCCTCAAGCCAGTGGGGGCGGGCCCGGTCACGCACGCGCTGACTGGGTTCGGCCAGGTATTCCGCGTCATCGGTCAAGACAGCTAGGAGCAGGCGGCCCGGTGAATCCGGGTGACCGATAGCCAAGGGAACGCGCATGCCGCCGGGGATTCCGACATTCGCGACGACCTCGAGTCCGCGCGAGTACAGGTGATCGGCGAGGTCGACCAGGAGCCGATCCGGTTCGCCAGGAAGGACCGGCCAAGCATCCATGCCCTCACCCGCATGCCCCTCAGCGATCTCAAGGAGGTCGACGAGCATGCGCGCCCCATCGTGGTGGAGGCGATCGCGGTCGATGTCCTCGCTGTGCAGGGAGGACACGAGGGTCAGATCACCGCGCACGACGCGCAGCGCCTCAGCGAGTGCGTCAGCGCCTTCCTCGGTCGAGAGCACACCAAAGTCGTGGATAACACGCCCGTGCGGGGTCTTGGCGAAGCCCACGGACAAGATCAGAGATTCGCGCGACAGCCCCACCGCTTCGTCGGGGTTGACAACGACGAAGGGCTCGGGCGTGGCCGGATCGAAGAAGGTAGCGAGGCCCGGCTCCCGCGCGCGCAAGGAAGCGACGGCTTCCTTGATGCGTCGCGCGTGTCGATCCGACAGGGCGACGACGGCCAAGGAGCGTTCCGGAGACTCGACCGCGTGTTCGATGACGGCGTCGATGACCGCGTGCACTTCTGTGCCGGTGGATTCGATCGCGTGGGCGCCGGGCGCGGGCATTCCCGTGGCCTCGACCCAGCGGGCACTCACGGGCGCGTTCGCGGCAGTCCAGGGCACGGGGATACCAGCGTGCTCATAGCCGTAGCGGGCGAGCAGCAGTGCGACTTGGTCGTTGAGACGCCTGGGGCCGGGTTCAACGCGCAGGGTGGGCAGGACGCCCGCGAGCGCGCGCGTCGCGCCGTCCTGGGAGGCAGCTGTCAGGTCGTCGATGACGACCAGCTGGTGGCCGCGCGCGATGATGGGGGCCAGCTCCGCCAGAGGGAGGCCGTCTGCGCCGTCGAGCACGACCATGTCGACCGTTCGGCCCGTTGGCGCAAGCATGGGCACCATGGCGGGGACGGTCATGAGGACGGGAAGCAGGTGTCGGACGAGCGGGTAGGCGATCAGCAGTTCCAGGTCCGTGGGCGCGGAACCGCCCTCGAGTAGTTCGCGCAGCTCTTCATACTGGCTGGGGCGTGCAGCTAGGGCGTTCGTGCGGATGCGGCGCACGCCGGTGATGGCCTGCGGGATGAGCGAGGCCACCTGCTCCTCGTCGAGTTCGCGTCCTTCTCGGGCAAGTTCTTCGAGCGAGCCGGGGGTGGCACCGCCAAGCGCTGGCTGGGAGGCGAGCATGGCACGCAGCAGGGACGCCCACCAGGCCAGGTCGAGTTCGGTGTCGATGTGCGCGTCATCGACGCCTCGATCCGCGAGGTCTTGAGCCAGGGCGTCGAGGCCGTGGTCAGCTAAGCGCGCGCGCATCGCCAGGCGGGCGGGGATGTCGCGGGCGGCGGACGTGTCGGTCGACCAACGCTCGATGAGCGTTGAGAGGCGCTGCATGTGGGTGCCGACGAGGTTGGGTTCGTCTGCGACGAAAACTGGGGCAATCGCGTCGAGGTCGTCACGTACCGCGTCGGTCAGGGCTGCGATTTCGCCGATTTTAGCGGGTAGTATCGGCCAGGAGTCCTCGCCGCATACGGCGCACCAGGCATCGCGGCGCTCCTGGACGCGGATGAGGGCCCGGTGCAGGTCGGGCACGTGCACGCCGGGGCGTACGAGGTCTTGGGCTTGTTTAACTAGGCGGGTGCGTTCGGAGCGTCCCATCGTGATGCCGTGATCTTTGCGCCACTGTTTGGGGGCGGTGGCAATGACCATGTCGGCGGCGCTTCGCTCGAAAACGCGAGGTTGGAAGACGTCGAGGACATCTGCGATGCCGTCGAACATAGCGAGCTGGCGGTCCCACTGAGCGAGGGTGCCGGCGGGTTTGATGCCTGCCTCACCGGCGACCGAGGCGATGTGGACGCGCAGCTCGGGCAGGGTGCGCGAGAGGCGGTCGACGCGCAGGAGCACGTCGGAGGCTTGTTCGTCGGAGGTCAGCACTGCCGATGACCATGACGAGGAGGAGTCTGCGATGAGTCGCCCGGATGCGAGGGCCTCTCGCAACAGGGACCTGGCACTGTCGCCCTGGTCGAGTGCGATGTCGTAGAGGGTTTGCTCGGACAGGCGCACGCGCGTCGTGGGGGCATCCTCGCCGCTCGTCAGGTCAGTGAGGGCACGTAGGGCATCTGCTGGGCATACTCCGAAGCGCCCGTACGGTTCGTGCAGTGCGGTGGCGTAGGCCGCCAGAGCGGAGCGCACGTGGCGCAGGCGAGAGCGCATCACGTCGAGGTTCTCCTGATCGACGACCGGTGACATGTCCTCCATGGCGCCCTTGACACGCCCCGCCAGGGCGCGTCGCGCGTCCGAATAGCCGTCGATATTAGCGACGATGTCGGCCAGACCCAGGTCGGCCAGCCGCGTGTAGGCGGCAATAGAGCGCGACGGGGAGGTTGAGACATGCAGGACGGAACGCCCGGTAGCAGCGGCGTCCGCGAGGATCGCGGCCACGATGGAGGAGTCATCGCTGTGCGTGGGCACGTCGATGAAGAGGCTTCGTCCGTCGGAGGCGGCCTCGACTGCGTCCTGCTGGGCGGGGATGAGGTCACCGACGCCCTTTTCGGCCCAGGGGTCGCGGTCATTCGGGTTGGTGGGGATCGGGTCGGCTGTTAGTGCGCGGCGCGCATCCTCTTCACCTGCGAGCGCGCGGATAACGGTGGAGTCGGCCAGGGCGTCCACGTCGGCTTCCAGGCTGGCAGCGAGGGGGCCGGCTGGGTGGCAGAACAGTCCGACAACCAGCTCGTCGCGCAGTTCGAAGCGGTCGAGGACGGCGCAGGCCTGGCGCAGGGCGTTCATTGCCTGCGAGGAGGAGAAGCCGTGGGGGCCGCTGGCCTGGGCGAGGATGTCGCGCCCGTCGATGTCGTGGCCTGCGGCGCGCAGGGCGTCGGCTAGTTCGGGAGCTAGGAGGGCGCCGTGTCCCAGGGCGATCAGCACGTCGTCGTCGCGGCGGACGAGACGCACGGGACGCACTAGGGCCGGCGCGGTGAGGATTTCGGTGCCGTGGCGCCACGAGGCGGTTCCGATGCCCAGGTGAATGGGGCCTGTGCCGTGTGTCGCGGCACGTTGTTCGGAGCGGTCGATGATCGCTCGGGCGCGGTCGAGGGCGCGGCCCAGCGCGATGGGTTCGCGGATGAGGAGGCTCAGGCGTACGGGGTGCTCGGTGAAAAGCTGCGCGAGGCCGCCCGGGTGTGCTTCGGTCAGTGACAGCGTCGGCAGGGACCCGCTCTCGGTGGCGATGGTCTCCTCGAGTCGTGTGCGCCACGCGGCGCGCGCCTGACCGACAAGGGTGGTCGGGTGCGTCGGCGTGGACGAGGCCGCGGCGGCCTCGGGCTTAGGAGCGGAACGGCGCGAAAAGATACTAGGAACCACGGTTCCACCCTACGGCAGGGGCGCTTATTGGCGGACGCGGCGCGCCCGAACAAGGTCGACCGCGCATATGCTCACAACGGCACCGATGATGAGGGACATGCCCGCGATGTCTGCGCCCGTGTACGCGCTGCCCATGACGAGGGCGGAAAAGACTGTCGCTGCGATGGGTTCGATGCAGCCGACGAGGGAGGCGCGTACTGGTCCGATGCGGTTGACGCCCCACAGGTAGGCGGTGAAAGCGACGGCGGTTCCGAGCATGACGGTGATTGTCATTGCGAGGATGACGTCGGGAGTCCACGTGATCGAGTAGCGCCAGACTCGGCCGACGAGGCCGACCCCGACCCCGGCGATAACCAGGCCGTAACCGACGACCAGTTCGGCACCGTATGCGGCGATCAGGCGGGCGGGTAGCAGCGTGTAGGTCGCCAGGGTGAGCGCGGCGACGCTACCCCACGCGAGGGTCGTGGGGGTCAAGGCGAGGGTGCCTGGGGTGCCGTGCGTGGACAGCAGGAACGTGCCGGCCAGCGCCAGGATCATGGCAATCAGCTCGGAGGCGCGCGGCCAGCGCCGGTGGCTGAGGCACACCCACACCACGATGAGGATGAGGCCCAGGTATTCCAGGACGGTACCAGTGCCGGCGTTGGAGGCGCGGATAACGCCCATGTAGCTGAGCTGGCAGGCGGCCAGGCCGAAGATGGAGTATGAGACGAGCGGGAGCCAGTTACGCCTCGTTGTCACCAGCTCGCGGTGTTGGGTGGTGATCCTGCGAGAGCGCGCAAGCGCAAAGCCGAGGGTGAGGATGCCGGCTGTGAACATGCGGAAGAAACTGACGAGAGTCAGTTCGATCCCGTGGGAGGTCATCAGGTAGTCAGCGGAGACGCCGGACGCACCCCAGCACAGGGCAGCGATGACGGTGACGGCGTATCCGAGCGCGTTGCGCATGCAATCCCCTGATCTGTGCCCCCGAGACGATTCGAACGTCCGACACCCGCTTTAGGAGAGCGGTGCTCTATCCCCTGAGCTACGAGGGCGTGACACGTTGTCCGGGCCAACTTTAGCAAAGTGTGCGCCCGCCCGTCGCGCCGCAAGACCCGTGAACGGGTGACGCTCTGCGGGGATATTGCGCACACGTGAGACCTGGCCGGGGTGTCCCACGTGGGATACCCCGGCCAGGTTGGGGTCGAATTAGCGGCGCTCCCACTCTGTGTGGACCGCCGTGGCCCCCTCGCCCAGGTGAGCGGAGGGCACGACCATGACGGGGCACGTCGAGTGGTGCAAGACGGTCTGCGACGTCGAGCCGAGGAGCACTCCTGCGAGACCACCGCGACCGCGCGTACCGACGACAATCAGGTCGACGGCAGTGGAGAACTCGATGAGCAGGGAGGGCGCGGAACCATCAAGGGCGTGGCGGGAAACGCGCAGATCGTCCCCATCGAGCGCGGCCTCGATGGCAGCATCCATGCCGTCGCGTACTTGGGCGAGGAGAGCCGAGTGGTCGACACCCGTGGGGGTCCACGCCATGACCGAGGGTCCTGCCGCGATCGGCACCGCAGACACCGCTGTGACCCGGGCACCCCACACGCGCGCTTCGGCGATCGATTTTTTGAGTGCACAGGAAGGCTGGTCGGTGCCGTCGATACCGACGACGATACGTTCAACGGGCGTGAACTTCTTTCCCGAGGTGTGGCGCGGAACCACAACGACCGGGCATTTGGCGTGGGCGGGCAGCGCCGAGGAAACGGTGCCGAGGAGGCGGTCGGCGAAGCCGCCGCCGCCTCGCGAGCCGACAACGATCATGTCGACCTCGGCGGAAAAGTCGATGAGCACTCCCGCTGGGTCACCCGGCTCCGTCGATCCCGACACGTGTGTTGCGCCACGTTTCCGGGCCAGGGCCTTCGCTTCTTCAACGACCTGTTCGGCGCCCGCTTTCAATGCTTCATCGTCGAGAAGGGCGTAGCCGCCGTCGAGGGCGGCTGCGGAGTACGAGGCAAGCGCGTAGGTACACAGGCAGTGGATGCGCGCCCCGGTGCGCGCGCCGCGATCAGCGGCCCAAGTCACGGCGGCAAGGCTCTCCTTCGAGCCGTCGACACCGACCAGAATGACGTCGGTAGAACTCATCATGTCCTCCTCGTGGTGGCAGTCACTTATATTGTGCCGTATTTTAACGATGCGCGAAAGCCCAACTCGGGAAGAAAAGACGGTCGCCGCAACCCCGAAGGGCTGCGGCGACCGTCAAGACATATTGCGCCTCAGTAGCGCACGTAAGTCGCGCCAGCGCGCACCGGCGAAACCTGGGAGAGGCGACCGGGAACAGTTGCCTCAACCATCTGGCCGTTGCCGATGTAGATCGCGACGTGACCGGGGTAGGCCACGATGTCGCCGGGCTGCGGGTCGGACACAATAGTGCCGCCAGCGGCCTGCGCGGACGAGGAGTGGGGCAGATTAATGCCCGCAGCGGCGTATGCATACTTAACCAGGCCGGAGCAGTCGAGGCCAGCCAGGGTCTCGCCACCGTAGACGTAGGGAATGCCAGTCAGACCGAGAGCAACGGACACGATGTCTCCACCAGCGGCATTCACGGCGGCCTGACGAGCGGAAGCATCCGACGAGGTCGCATCCGCACGGGCCTCCGAGCGGGAGGCGGCGGAGTCGTTGGACTCGGTGGTAGCGACCGGCGTCGGCTCGGGGGCGCGAGGAGCCTCGGCAGTCACGGACTCGGCGGTATTATCGTCGGCGGTCCACGCGATGTCAGGAACCTCAACCGTGGTGACGTCGTCAACGGCGATGGTCGTAGTGTTCAGGTCAGCGCTCTGCGGCTCGGACTGGGGAACGGCCGGGGCGGCGTTCGCAACGCCGGCGGCGATAGCAGTCAGCGCGACACCGGCAGCCGACGCAAAGGCGATCGGGCGAGCGGCGTTCGCGGGGGTCATGCCCTCAACCATGGAAGCGGTCAGCGGGCGACGTGCCAGGCGGTGACGCGGAGCAAGCTTAGAAGTCTTCACTCGTTTTCTCCCTGTTTCCCTGCGAGGTTAGCTGTCGGGTTCGGGCGGGAGGCCCGGCTCGCTTCGCGAGCTTCACCCCAAGGCTTCGAGGAGCCGTTAATGGGTTCCCCGCGTGAGACGCTCTTTCCATCCCATCCGTTGTCTCACTTCGGGTCCCGAATGGGTGGTTGGTCTGATGACCGGTATTCACTATAGCCTGCACACCTGGTCAATGTCACGTTCCGGTAACACCACCATCCCCCGCCGTTATCATTCCGTGACATTAACACCCCGGCGTATCAGGGAAAACTCCCCCAACCGGAAACTCGTCACACCCATTTCATCATTCGAGATATACCGAATTGAGCGCACAACGAAGGCCGAGGCCCCAACGAACCCCGGCCTCGTCGCACGACCCAATGAGAGGACTACACGCCGAGAACGAACAGATGAGCGGCCAACGCCATCGGAATCGTCAGATACCCCCTGACCTCACCAGACTCACCAAACGCCGACACACGCACGACATCACCGTGCGCCGACAGACCCACGCGTGCCCCCGGACGCAAACCCAGCTCATCGAAAGCAGCCAGCACCTCAGCATCGGCCTGGATCGGCTCACCAATGCGCCCCAACGTCAGCACCCCAGACTCCAAGGAACGCACCGCAAGCTCGGCAGAATGCATACGTTCACTTCCCCCCATGCCCGGCAGGGGATTGCCATAAGGATCAACGTTCGGATCATGGAGGAGTTCCACCAGGCGCTCCTCCACGGCGTCGCTCATGACATGCTCCCAGCGACAGGCCTCGTCGTGGACCCGCGCCCACTCCAATCCGATAACGTCCAACAGGAGACACTCCGCCAGGCGATGCTTGCGCAGCACCTCGGTCGCGCGAGCGCGTCCCTCTGGCGTCAGCTCCAGACGACGGTCCCCCATGACATGCAACAGCCCGTCACGCTCCATACGGGCCACGGTCTGTGACACAGTAGGCCCCGAATGACCCAGCCGGTCCACGATGCGAGCCCGCAGGGGCGTCACCCCGTCTTCTTCGAGCTCAAGAATGGTCTTAAGGTACATCTCCGTGGTATCAATCAGGTCCGCCACGTCATCCTCCTTCAAGGGGTCCCTACGATCATCAGCATAGGGTGACCTTTCTTTTCTTGGAAGAAAACGACACTAAGACGCGAAAAACAGCGTGTCGCAACGTGTCCTTGTTCACGACAATTCGATTAATGGGCATGATGGAAATACCGACAAACCCTAAGTTAGGCTATCAGCATGGTGGACTTCCCCGACATTAACCCCGAACTACTACCCACCGACGGACGCTTCGGCTGCGGCCCCTCCAAGGTACGCGCCGACCAACTTCAGGCCCTCTTCGCCCCCCTCCTCATGGGCACCTCGCACCGCGCCGCCCCCGTGCGCACAGTCGTCGCCGACCTGAAGGACGGCCTGCGCACCCTCCTGAACGTTCCCGACGGCTACGAAGTCGTCCTGGGCAACGGCGGAGCATCAGCATTCTGGGACATGGCCTGCGCGTGCCTCATCTCCTCGCGCGCAGCGTTCGGATCGTGGGGGGCCTTCGGTGCGAAATTCGCCTTAGAAGCGGAACGCGCCCCACACCTGGGGACACCCCTCATCGACGAGGCCGAGGCTGGCTCACTGGTCACACTCGCTCCGCGCGACGCTTCCCAAGGCGTGGACGCCTACGCCTACCCCCACAACGAGACCTCGACGGGCGTGACCTCCCCCGTCTACCGCGTCGCGGCCCCCGGGGCACTGACCCTCGTGGACGGAACCTCGATCGCGGGCGCCGCACCAATCGACCTCACCCAAGTCGACGCCTACTACTTTTCCCTCCAGAAGTCCCTCGGCTCCGACGGCGGCCTCTGGGTCGCCATCCTCTCCCCCGCCGCCATCGAGCGCGCGCGCCGCGTCGAGACCGCCCCAGGCGAGCGCTGGATCCCCCAGTTCCTGTCCCTGTCAGCCGCGATCGACAACTCGGCTCGCGACCAGACCCTCAACACCCCCGCCGTCGCGACCATCATCATGGCGCAGCAGCAGGTGCGTTGGCTCCTCGAGCGCGGCGGAATGGACGCGGTCGCCGCCCACTGCGCCCAGGCCTCGTCCCTCATCTACGACTGGGCGAGCGCACACCCGGCGCTTTCCCCCTTCGTCGCCGAACCCGCCTGGCGTTCCCCCGTAACCGCCACGATCGAAATCAACGCTGACGTGCGCGCCACCGACCTGGCTGCGCACCTGCGCGCCTACGGGATCGTCGACATCGGCGCCTACCGGGGTGTTGGGGCCAACCAGCTGCGCATCGGCACGTGGCCCAGCGTCGAGATCGGCGACGTCGAGGCCCTCCTGGAGTGCATCGACTACTGCCTGGAGCGCGTGCTCTAACTCCCGGTCCCAGGGGACGCACCTCAGTCCTCGTCGAGCGAACGGCTGGGCGCGTCCACCGAGGAATCCCCCTCGATGCCCACCCACGGGAAGGACGAGCGCCGCACGACGCGCGCCTTCCAATGAATCATCGCCCACACTCCGCACGCGACAGCGATGCTCAGGGAGGCGATCCCTCCCACCAGGATCGCCCAACGCGCCCCAAAGAGCGCACCAATCCGACCGATGATGGGTGACCCGATCGGCGTCGCACCCAGATACACGAGCGAATACAGGGCCATGATGCGTCCGCGCTTGTCGGGATCCGTGCGCGTTTGCATCAGCGCGTTGGCGCTGGTGTTCATCGTCAGCATGCCGTAGCCGGTGGGGACCGCCAGGACGGCGAACCACCAGTAGGAGGGCGACAGCCCCAGCAGGATCTCGGCGGTCCCATAGAAGGCAGCCCCCATGAGGATCGCGCGCAGGCGAGGCGTACGTCGCGCGACAGCCGTGGACCCGAGGATCGACCCGAGAGCCATGAAAGTCGACAGGACACCGAACGACCCGGCAGACTTACCGAACACGGTCGTCGCCATGAGGGCACTCGTGAGCTGAAAATTCATGCCCAGGGCACTGACGACGAAGATCGTGACGAGAATGATGCAGATGTCCGTGCGCCCGCGCACGTACGCGATTCCCTCGCGCAGCTGGCCGCGAGCGCGCGGGATGAGGGTGCGCGGGTAGAGGCGGTCGGCGCGCATGAGGAACAGGGCGATGATGGGGGCCGCGAACATGCCAGCATCGATCAGGAAGACGGGGCCCACCCCCCACCAGTCGATGAACAGCCCCGCCGATGCCGGGCCGATGAGGCGCGCGGCATGGAACGCGGTGGCGTTCAGGGCGACAGCGTTCGCCATCTTGTCAGGCGGCACGAGCTCGCCGACGAAGGCCTGACGCGCAGGCGTGTCGACCGCGGAGATCGTCCCGGAGACGAAGGCGAGGATGTACTGGTGCCAGAGCTCGCCCGTGCCCGTGAGGACCACGAGACCCATCACGAGGGACACGAGGCCCACCCCCGCCTGCGTGCACTGGAGGAGACGACGCCCGGAGATGCGGTCCGCGAGAACACCCGCCGACGCGGAAAACAGGATGATCGGAAGAAACTGGAGCGCCGTCACGATACCGACCTGCCCCGAGTCGTGATCGGTGAGAACCGTCAGCACGTACCAGTCCTGGGCGACGCGCTGGAGCCACGCGCCGGTGGACGCAATCAGGGATGCGACGAACCAATACCGGTAGTTCACGTAGCGCATGGATGCGAATGTTGCCGACACGCCAGACCTCCCTCTCTCGCTGCTGCGCACGCCGAACGAGGCGGGGGCAGCCTCTGGGAAGCGCCCCTCCTCGGCGCATCTTCTCAGGATACGACTGCCCCGCCGGAGCGAGGCTCCGGCGGGGCAGGGAAGGGACGAGAGGTGACGAATCAGGCGACGCCGAAGAGACGCTGAATCGGCCCCATCAGGAAGTAGACGACGAACAGCACGGAGACAACCCACAGGAGCGGATGCACCTTACGGGCCTGGCCCTTGACCAGCTGGATCAACGAGTAGGTCACGAAACCAACGCCGATACCCACGGACACGGAGTAGCCGAACGGCATGAAAGCCATCGTCATGAAGGCGGGGATCGCGACCTCGGGGGCCTTCCAGTCGATGTCGGTGACCTGGGTCATCATGAGGAAGCCGACGAACACGAGAGCCGTGGAAGCAGCCTCTGTCGGTACTAGCTCAACGAGGGGCGCCAGGAAGGTCGAGAGCAAGAAGAGCACGCCGGTGACCACTGAGGCCAGGCCGGTGCGCGCGCCCTCGGCGACACCCGAGGCGGACTCGACGTAGGAGGTATTCGAGGAGACGCCTCCGACGCCGCCGGCCACGGCGGCCAGGGAGTCAATGATCAGGATCTGGCGGGTCTTGGGCGGGTTTCCCTGCTCGTCCAGCAGATTACCCTCGGCGCCGACGGCGACCATGGTGCCCATCGTGTCAAAGAAGTCGGCCAGCATGAGAGAGAAGACCAGGAGGATGACGGAAACAATTCCGAGCTTGCCGAAGCCCCCGAAGAGGTCAACCTTGCCGAGCGTATCGAAAACGGGGATAGCGATCGGGGAACCCTTGAGTTCGGGCACGGTCTGGCCCCAACCCGTCGGGTTCGTCTCGGAGATGCGATCAATGTGTGCGAACGCCTGAACGATCGCCGCGAGGACGGTCGCGGAGATGATCGAAATCAGGACCGCGCCCTTCACGCGCCGCACGTACAGGATGATCATGAGGAAGAGGCCGAAAACGAAGACCAGGGCCGGCCAACCGTCAAGGGACCCCGAAATACCGAATTGGACGGGGGTCGCGCCCGTGCGCACGATACCTGCATTGACCAGGCCAATGAGAGCGACGAACAGGCCCAGGCCCACCGTGATCGCTGTCTTCAGGGCGGCGGGGACGGCACGGAAGACCGCCTCGCGGAAGCCCGTGAGGACCAGCAGGAAGATCAGGATACCTTCCCACGCGATGATACCCATGGCCTCGCCGTAGCTGAGGCCTGCCCCCAGGACCAGGGTGAAGGCGACGACCGCGTTGAGGCCAAGGCCTGCGGCCAAGGCCAACGGATAGTTGGCAACGACGCCCATGAGGATCGTCATGATGCCCGCAACCAGCGCGGTACCGGCGGCGATGCCCTGGGTCGTAATAGAACCATCCGTGGGGATGGCGTTGCCCAGGATAGCCGGGTTGACAACCAGGATGTAAGCCATCGCGAAGAAGGTGACGATTCCACCGCGAATCTCATGACCAATGGTCGAGCCGCGCGCGGAAATCTGGAAGAACGAATCGAGTGACTGTGTGAAGCCGCCGCGGGATGGGGCGGTCTGTGCTTGGGTATTCACCGATTAATCGTGCACGCTTGCGCGCCCAGGTGCAAACATTCCCGCCGTGTTTCCACTTGTTGAGAAAGCACCCGGGCGCTGGTCCCGGGTGCTTTCCGTCAGTCTGTGTTCATCGAGGCCTCGGACGGCGTCGCCTCCTGCGGCCCGCCCTCGGACCGCGCCGCTTCCTCCGGCCCGCCCTCGGACGGCGTCGCCTCCTGCGGCCCGCCCTCGGACCGCGCCGCTTCCTCCGGCCCGCCCTCGGACGGCGTCGCCTCCTGCGCCTGCTGCGCCACGGCCTGGGTGCCCGCCTGCTCGGACGCGCGCGGCATCGGCTCAGCATCGAGCGCACCCTCGTTCACGCGCGAGGGACGCACCGGCCACGCAGTCCCATTCTTAGGCACGTCGGTCTCCGAGTGGGAGCCGCACGTGTGATCGAGGGACACGACTGCGCCGTCATCCGTCGCCCACTCGTTTGCGCACACACCGAACATGGTGCGAATGTCGCCGCTCATTTTCATGAGGAAGCCGCAGGTGGAACAGGTGTTGCGTGGGCGGCGACCCGACTTCGGACCTCGCTCCGACTCATACCAGCGCTTCGCGGCCTGGCTGCGCCCCTCCTCAGACAAGACGCGGGGGCGACCAAGACCCAGGTCACGCACAACCGGCAGGTCCGGATCGTCGCTCGTATCCTCAAAGCCTTGTTCCAGGCGCACATCGTCCGCCACGTAGGGCAGCGTGTCCTCACGTGAGATGTCCGAGGGACGAAGACGCGCCTCCCACGGCACCCACTCAGGGGCTAACAGCGCACCCTCGCGCGGGGTCATATCGACCTCGCACACGGTGGCGACGCGTCCGCGCGGCACGCGGGCGAGTGTCACCGCCCAGCACCACCCCACATAGCCTGCGTCCGTCGAGGCGAAGTAGTGCGTCCCCAGACGCTCCGACACCATTTCGAAGCCCACATGCTCGCCGACCGGGCGCGGGTGAGCCACGGCCTCGGCACCCGCACGGGCCACGTCGAGCGCGGCCTCCAGGACCGCGTCCTTCTTCACTGCCCGCGTGCGGGCACCAGTTTTAGGCATCAAATTCCTCTGCGACGGCGCGCAACACCTTCGCGATCTTGGTCGCGTTGTCCGGGTAGGAGCCTCGTCGCAGGGAGGCACTCGAGGAGTCGAGGAGCTTAATGAGGTCCTCAACAACCGGCACCATCGCTTGCGGTTTACGGCGCTTAGCTCGGGCAACGGAAGCTGTCTCTTTGAGGAAACGCACGCTCAGGGCCTGCGGTCCCTTGCGCCCGTCAGCCACCGAGTACTCCACGCGAGCTCCCACTCTGGGGTTCGGCGAATCAGAGGGCAGCGCGGACGAGTGGAGGAAGACATCCGCCCCGTCGTCTCCCGTGATGAAGCCGAAACCGCGATCAGCGTCGAAGAACCTCACTTTACCGGTAGGCATGGTCCCCTCCTTCTGTGAATAGTCTGTTAGTCCACAAGACTCCCCCTATCATAGGGCGCATACCCGGCCCACGTCGAAGCGCGCTCTCTCCTGTAGCGAACAGCACCGACGCTCCCATACGTACTCCCATTTCGCGTAGACTGACCCCACGGCAGTAATCGCGCGGCGCGCTGTTCATCACACGATGGACGTGAGTGTGTGGCGTGGTATATCGTTGCCTGTTCGCCACAACGCAGGAGGTACTCGTGTCACGAATCCGCCGATTGAACCTCATCGCATTACTGACCACGCTACTCATCGCGGTGGGCGCGCCCACCTTCGCCGCATCCCCACTCGCCACGAGCGGTATTGTCACTGACCCGAACGGATGGCTTTCAGACTCCGACCGGGCGCGCATAGAAAGTGCCGCCCGCGACGCCCGGGCAAAGGGAATCACCGTCGACGTCGTCATCGTCGATGACCTTTCGGGCATCGACGGCGTCGAATGGTGCCGTCAGACCTTGAAGAAGTCCGGCACAACGGACGGCAACATCATCTACTACCTGGCCTATTCCCAGCGTGAGGACGGTGAATGCGTCAACGGCGGTTCCGTCTCACAAAGCGCGCGCGATAACGCGCGGCGGGCAGCCGAAGCCAAGCTGACCAGCAACCCCCTGACCTCCTCGGACGGCGCGTCTGGCGCCGTTGCCTTCATTAACTCCCTAACGAACGCATCCACAAGTAGCCCCTCGGCCACCTCCCGAAACTCCCGGCGCGGTAACCTCATCGGCGGCTCGTTCGGCCCTTCCATCGTCGTCTTCCTCGCCCTCATCACCTTCGGGGGGATAGGCTTCTTAATCGCCTCAACGTCGAAACGCCGGGGCGGAGTCACCGAAGAGGTGACGCGCACGTCCATCGATGACAGTCACAAGAAGGTTACCCAAGCCAACCATCAGCTCCTGGCTGCCGACGAGCAGGTCCGCTCAGCCGCCGACGAACTCGATTTCGCGCGCGCCCAATTCGGCATCGCCCAAACGGACGAGTTCGCCCGCACCCTAGAGTTCGCCAAAGAGTCGGTCGCACGCTGCTTCGAGACGCAAAAACAGATGAACGGCTCCACGAACCCCACTGCGCGTGCAAACCTGGCGACCAGCATCATGCGCGACCTGGGCACCAGCATGAATCCCCTGAGCAACATCCAGGCTTCCTTCGAGAAGAAACGCTCAGAGCAGGCAACCCTGCCCACGCGCATCAGCGATGCCCGCGAGCGCCTGAGCGAACAGCGCGCCGACCTGGAGCGCGCCAAGGCCGAGCTGGTGAGCATTGCTGGAATTTACCCGCCGCAGATGCTCGCGTCGTTGCAGGACAATCCTGAGCAGGCTGCAGCCCTGCTGGACACTGCCGACAAGGCCCTGGGAGAAGCCCAGCAGATGGTAGAAACGGACCGCGCCCGCGCGGAGAGTTCACTCGATACGGCACACCGCGCGCTCATGATGGCCACGCACCAAACCGACGCGATCTTCTCCGCAAAATCAGACCTTGATGCGATCCATGACCGCCTTGGCGCTGCGATCGGATCTATTTCCTCTGACATTACCGACACGACCGCCTTGAAGGCCGATTCAGCCGTCTTCGACCCGCTCGTCAGTGACGCTCACGCAGCCATCGCGGATGGGCAGGCGGCGCTGCTCAACAACGGCGATCCGCTGGCGGCTCTCGAGCATTTGCGCAGCGCGGAGGCGAACCTCGACGCCGCGCTTGCGCCCCTGCGTACCCAGAGGGACAACGACGAGAGGGCGCGGTCTACCGCCCGTTCCCAGATGGCTCTGGCCGAGTCCGCGTTGACGCGCGCACAGCGTTACGTGCAGGGGCGACGTGGTGCGATGGACCTCGCCGTGCGTTCGACCCTCAACGATTCGGAGCAGGCTCTCAAGGCAGCGCGCGAGGCATTGGACTCCGACCCGAACCAGGCGACTTCCTTGGCCGCTCAATCGCGTACTCTCGCGGACCGTGTCCTCGCGACGCCGCTGAGCCGCCCGCGGTACAGCTGGCCAGAATCCGAATACAACTACGAGCGCGACCCGGGTCGTGATTCTGGTCCGTCGCTGGGAGAGCAGATCCTGTGGTCGATCCTCACGTCGAGCGGCGGCAGTTCTCGCCGTTCCAGCTGGGGTAGTTCGAGTTCGAGCTGGGGTAGTTCGAGTTCGAGGCGGAGCAGTTCGAGTCACCATTCCTCCGGCGGTTTTTCGGGAAGTTCCGGGAGTTTCGGCGGCGGTTTCTCGGGCAGTAAGGGCCATTTTTAGGTTTGCCGCGGGTAGCGCGTGAGGAACGCTGCGTGTGCGCTGGCGCGTTGTCCGTCCACCAAACCGATATGCTACACATCACATATCTTGTGTGACATGACGTTGCACAAACATGTATATTGCTCTGTTCACCACCAGTTGGGAGGAGAACGCGCCACCAAGCTGCTACCGAGTCCTCCGGAAGCACTCATAGCTTCGAGGATGCATTCCTGGCCCATCAGGGCCCGTCAACCCACCGACCTGCGGGGCCTTTGCCTCGCGCTCACCCCGCGCACGAGCGCACGTCACCATAAAGGAGAACATCATGGCTGAAAAGCAGACGATCCTGGGCCGCATCGCCCAGCTCGCTAAGGCCAACATTAACGCCATCCTCGACAAGGCCGAGGACCCGCAGAAGATGATCGATCAGCTGGTCCGTGACTACACGAACTCAATCATCGAGGCCGAGAACGCGATCGCCCAGACCTTGGGTAATCTGCGCATGGCCGAGAAGGACTACGAGGAGGACGTGAAGGCCGCGGCTGACTGGGGTCAGAAGGCTGCCGCCGCGTCCGCGAAGGCCGATGCCCTGCGCGCCGCAGGTGACGAGGCCGGGGCTAACAAGTGGGACGACCTGGCCAAGGTCGCAATCGGTAAGCAGATCCAGTTCGAGAACGAGGTCAAGACCGAGGAGCCTTCACTCCAGGCACAGCGTGAGGTCGCCGAGCGCCTGAAGAAGGGCCTGTCGCAGATGAAGGACAAGCTCTCCGAGCTGAAGTCGCGCCGCGACCAGCTGATCGCCCGCGAGAAGACCGCCCAGGCGCAGGCGCAGGTCACGGACGCGCTGGGTTCCATCAACATTTTGGATCCCACGAGCGAGCTCGGCCGCTTCGAGGACCGCGTTCGCCGCCAGGAGGCCCTGGCCCAGGGCAAAATCGAGCTGGCCGCATCCAGCCTGGATGCCCAGTTCGCAGAGCTTGAAACCGATTCTTCGCAGGTCGAGATCGAGGCTCGCCTGGCCGCTCTCAAGGGCAAGTCCGCACAGTGATCTGCGGCTAATATTGCGCTCATAGAAAGGCCGGGCGGCCCCGCAGGGGCCGCCCGGCTTCGTCGTTGCGTGTGGAATGCGCCCAGACGCGCGTTTACAGGAAGGACATCGGGTCGAAGTCGTCGATGTCGATAATGTGGAGCCGGGGCAGGTGGACCTGGAAGGCATGGACGTCGTACTCCAGGTCGATAATTTCCAGGCCCCGCTCCTCCAGCTCGTGGAGCTGGGAGGAAAGAAACTCCTTGAAACACATGACGGCGACGCGGCGTCCCTGGTCCAGGAGAGCCTCAAGCTGGGGCAGGAAGTCAGCGTCGTGGCTGGCGAGGATGACGTCGCCCGAGTCGAGGGCCGCGATAGCATCCATCGTGCGCTGCAGGCCGACGTCGACGACCTTCATGTCGGCGGGACCTGACAGGGGGATGACCGAGTAGTCCATGGCGGTCAGGGCCTGAACGAAGCCCATGGGCAGGAAGCCGGAGGAGCCGTTCAGGAAGAACAGGCCTTTGGCACGCTGGTTCCAGCGACCGTGCGCGCTCTCGAGGACGCGGTCCCAGCGGGGGCGTTCCTCGGGATTGGGGCGCCGATCCAGGACCGATAGGCCCAGCGTCGCGTCGATATTTTCGCCGTCGACGACGAGATATGTCGTTTGATTGTTAGAGCTTTCCATGGGGTCAATTGTAGGTGACGCGTCGAACGCCACTGTTGGCCTTGGGTCCTAGGACTGCTCTGTCGCCACGTTGGGGTTAACGGACCCCTCGGAGTCCGTCAACGAAATAGGGAGCATCGATCGCCTCCAGGGCACAGCGGCGCACTTGTTCACCAACACCGAGGGCGGGCGGCCCGTCGAGGGCGAGGGTCGCGAGGCCGTGAACGTAGGCCCACAGGGTCAACTCCGCGCGCGGGTCGTCGGTTCCATAGGCAAGGCTCGCCAGGGAGCGCAGCTGAGCGCGAGCTGCCAAGCTTGCTGTCCTCACCTGTGGATGGGCATCCGAGTCGTACATGTCGGATCGGAACATGATGCGGAAGACTCCGGGATTGGCCAGAGCACACGTCAGGTAGGCGCACCCCGCCGCGCGAGTGATCACGTCCGGCGCGGCTCCCTCGTTGGCGCTGCGAGCCTGCGCCAGTGCTTCTTCCAGGCGGCGGTACCCCTCCTCAACAAGGACGACAAGGATTGCTTCACGCCCTTGAAAGTAGTGGTAGGGAGCCTGGTGGGTGCATCCCGCGCGGCGGGCGACCTCGCGCATGGACAGCGAGGCTGGCCCTCCCTCGTTGAGCAGGTTGCGACTGATGGTCAGGATCGCCTCGCGTAGCCCGTCGGGTGTGGTGGAGCGCGTCATGTCCACAGTGTAACCGACACTGGACCACAACTTGACAGTGTCTACCCACACATGATCCCATGAGTAGACACTGTCTAGTTTTGGGAGTTCCCATGTACGACGCGATCATCATCGGCTCTGGAATCGGATCGCTAACGAGCGCCGGACTGCTCGCCCGAACCACCGGAGCACGCGTACTCGTCCTCGAAAAACATTCCACCCCAGGCGGCCTCACACACTCATTCCGCCGCATGGGAGCGTCGTGGGACGTAGGCCTTCACTACGTGGGAGACATGGAACCCGGCTCGCGCCCACGCCAACTCATGGACTACCTCACCGGCGGCTCCCTGACATGGACTCGCATGCCCGAACACTACGACCGATTCTGCCTGCCCGGCCACGGCCTCGACGTCGCGATCCCCTCAGGCCTCCAGGAATACCTCCACCTCCTCACCTCCCTGTTCCCACACGAAAAGAAAGCGATCCGTCGATACTGCAAGGACGTTCGACGAGCCTATTCCTGGATGTCGCTCGGATACGCGCGAGAGATGGTTCCCCCTCGGGCCGCCCCCGCCCTACGCCTCGCAGGACGCCTACTGGAAGGCTGCGCGCTCGAACGAACGCAGCACTACATGAAGCGCCGCTTCCACGACCCCGCCCTGCGCGCACTCCTCACCACACAATGGGGCGACTACGGGGTCGAACCCGCGCGCAGCGCGTTCGTCGCCCACGCGATGATCGTCAGCCACTACATGAACGGCGCATGGTTCCCCCACGGCGGCAGCGGCCAGATCGCACGCATGATTGAAGAGCACATACGCGACAAGGGCGGACAGATCCGCGTCGCACAAGACGTCGAAAGCATCATTGTCGAGGCCGGACGAGCGGTCGGCGTGCGCGTCACCGACCGCTCAGGTCCCATCCCCCTCTCCTACGAAGAACGTGCACCGATCATCATGTCCGGCATCGGCGCGTGCGAGACATACACGCGCCTGCTACCAACCACAGGGCCAACCGGCGCACTCACAGCGCCCATACGTGAAAAGATCGCCAGCCTCGGACACGGAGGAACAGCGGTCACCGTCTACCTAATTCTCGACCACTACCCCGAAAGCGTCGACGGATCGAACGTCTGGGTGACAACACCGGCTTGCCCCGACGATCCGGCCCAGATGACCGCCGACCTCCTCGACGGGCACCCACAGTCTGCCTTCATTTCCTTCCCAGGCATCAAGTCCGGGGAACCACACGCGACAGCGGAGATCGTCTCTTTTGTCACGCCCGAGGCCTTCGAACGCTGGGCGGGAACACGGCCGAAGAATAGGGGCCGGGACTACGAGACCCTCACAGAAGTCATGAAAAGCGGACTCATTGACCTCGCAGAGACAGCCGTTCCCGGACTACGAGACGCCATCGCCTACGCCGAAGTGGGCACCCCACTGACCATCGAACACTTCACATCCCACGCCCAGGGCTGCTTCTACGGGCTGCCCCTCACACCCGAACGATTCCAGGCCAACCTGGCCACCCCCTCAACACCCATCGCGAACCTCTTCCTCACCGGACAAGACGCAGGAATGCCCGGGATCGTAGGAGCCGCAATGGCGGGCATGTCTGCCACCTGCAAGGCCCTGGGACCCGCAGGATACCCGCGCATCACAGCCGCCCTTCACGCACAGGACAACGCCTCAACTCCCGCGACGCACCCCCACGAATCCGGCTCAGATCGTAACGTCGGCGCCAGGCGGCACCGGGGAAGCGTACAGTGCGCCAGCTGGGCGACACCCACCATCCGAGACATCACACTCCGTCTGCCCACACCCGCCCTATGGCATGCAGGCCAGTACGCGCTCGTGCGAGTCGCACCCTTCGAGTGGCGCCCCTATTCGCTCGCCTGCGAACCCGGCCAGGCCGTGCGCCTACTCATAGACGTTCGCACCCGCGGACTCGGCGCGGCATGGGCGAGCCACGTGACAGCGGGAGACACCGTCGACATCGAACTCCCTCTGGGGCAATTCCTCCTCAACACGGGCACTTCTGACACGCGCGCGACAACACCTGACACCCGACGCCGCGTATTCATCGCAACCGGAACAGGGATCGCCCCCTTTCTTGCGGAATTCGAGCGTGACGTACGAAACGATGATGTTCTCCTCCTCGGGTACGCAACGACCACCGACGACCCGACACGCCACGTAAACACGCCCCTGCCGCGCACCATACGCTGCGTGAGCCGCGAGAACACTCCCGGAACCTTCCACGGGCGAGTCACGAACTACCTACGCGAAGCCGGCATCGACACCGACGCCACCTACTACGTGTGCGGCTCACCCCTCATGGTCGCCGACGCCGCCCACCTCATCCGCGACGCCGGTGGGCGCGTGCGCTGCGAACCCTTCTAGCCCCTCACCCCCCGCACACGGCGAGGCCGGGACCGCTCGCGCAGCCCCGGCCTCGTCCCTCGATCAGGCACGTGATCACAACACGTCGTCGTCCACCCAGTCCAGGGTGCGGGTGACGGCCTTCTTCCACAGGCGGTAAGTGCGGTCGCGCTCGGCGGGCTCCATGGTGGGCGTCCAGCGCTTGCCTTCCTGCCAGTTGGCGACGACATCGTCGGTGCTCTCCCAGTAGCCAACCGCCATGCCGGCCGCGTAGGCGGCACCCAGGGCGGTCGTCTCGATGACCTTCGGGCGAACGACGTCCACGCCGCACAGGTCGGCCTGGAACTGCATGACCAGGTCGTCGTGCGTCATGCCGCCGTCAACCTTGAGCTCCTTGAGCGGCACGCCAGAGTCGGCGTTCATCGCGTCGAGAACCTCGGCACTCTGGAACGCGGTCGACTCCTCGACGGCGCGTGCGATGTGGCCCTTGTTGACGAAGCGGGTCAGGCCCACGATCGCGCCGCGCGCGTCCGAACGCCAGTAGGGGGCGAACAGGCCGGAGAATGCGGGGACGAAATACACGCCACCGTTGTCCTCGACCGTGGAGGCCAGCGCGCCAATGTCGGAGGACTTCACGATCATGCCCAGGTTGTCGCGCAGCCACTGCACGAGCGAACCGGCCACGGCGATCGAGCCCTCGAGCGCGTAGACGGCCGGCTGATCGCCCAGCTTGTAGGCCACGGTCGTGAGCAGACCGTTGTCGGAGAAGACGGGCTCCGTGCCGGTGTTCATGAGCATGAAGCAGCCGGTGCCGTAGGTGTTCTTCGCCATGCCCTTCTCGAAGCAGGCCTGGCCGAAGGTGGCTGCCTGCTGGTCGCCGAGGATGCCGGCGATCGGAGTGTCAACGAGGAGGCCGTTCTTGCGACCGTAGCCGTAGATCTCGGAGGAGGACTTGATCTCGGGGAGCATCGACATCGGGATGCCGAAGATCTCGCAGACGTCCTCGCGCCACTGCAGGGTGCGGATGTCCATGAGCATCGTGCGCGAGGCGTTGGTGACGTCCGTGCAGTGCACGCCGCCGTTGACGCCGCCCGTCAGATTCCACAAAACCCAGGAGTCGGTGTTGCCGAAGTACAGGTCACCGGCCTCGGCGCGCTCGCGAGCGCCCTCGACGTTATCCAAGATCCACTTGATCTTCGAGCCGGAGAAGTAGGGGGACAAACCCAAGCCGCAGATCTGGCGGAAGCGGTCCGGGCCCTCGTCGCCCTCGAGTTCCTTGACGATGTCGGAGGTACGCATATCCTGCCAAACGATCGCGTTGTAGACGGGTTCGCCGGTGTTTTTGTCCCATACGACAGTGGTTTCACGCTGATTGGTGATGCCGATGGCGGCCAGCTGATGGCGGTTGATCTCTGCCTTCTGCAGAGCCTCGGCGACGACGGTGCGAGTGGTGTCCCAAATTTCGATGGGGTTGTGCTCAACCCAGCCCGGATTCGGGAAGATCTGGGTGAACTCCTGCTGGCCGACCGCGACGATCTCGCCGGCGTGGTTGAAGATGATCGCACGAGTCGAGGTGGTGCCCTGGTCGATGGCGAGAACGAACATTTCGGGGGTGGTCATGAGTGTCCTTTCGGAAGTTTTGTCACGTCGTTGTGGGGGCCGCGCGTGGCCACCAGCGCGGCGTACGGGACGTCTGCGTCCCACCAGATGATTGGTTCCCCGGCGGCGGGGATGGCGCGGGCGAGGCCGTGGCAGCCTCGCCCGCGCGCTTACCCTCAGGCGAGGGCGAGGAAGTAAATGACGGTACCGACGATGGCGCCGATGATGGGGCCGACGACGGGAACCCAGGAGTAGCCCCAGTCGGAGCCACCCTTGCCCTTGATCGGCAGGATCGCGTGGGCGATACGCGGGCCGAGATCACGGGCCGGGTTGATGGCGTAACCGGTGGGGCCGCCGAGGGAGTTACCGATGACGACGATGATGAGGGCGACGCCGAGCGGGCCAATCGCAGTCTCGGTGTAGCCGGAGACGAAGACCCACAGGATGAGGACGGCGGTGCCGATGGCCTCAGTGAGGCAGTTCCAACCGTAGGAGCGGATTTCGGGGCCGGTGGAGAAGACGCCGAGCTTGAGGGCGGGGTCGCAGTCCTCATCGAAGTGCTTCTTGAAGGTGAGCCAGCACAGGATGGCACCAACGAAGGCGCCGAGGAATTGGGCGACGATGTAGATGGCAACGTTGGTGCCGTTGACGGGAATTCCGCCGGCCTCGACGGCGGGACCGTTGAGGGTGACGCTCGGGTCGAACATGTTGCCGACGACCTTGGCGATCGTGACGGCGGGGTTCAGGTGGCCACCGGTGCGGAACGCGACGTAGACGCCGGCGAAGACCGCGAGGCCCCATCCCCAGTTGATGAGAAGCCAGCCGCCGCCCTTGCCCTTGGATTTGGGCAGGAGGTTGGTGGCGACGACGCCACCACCGAGGAGAAGCAGAACCGCTGTGCCGAGGAACTCAGACCAGAAAATCTGGCCGGTGGTAGGGGCAGTCGCGTCAGCGGCTGCCGGAAGCAGTGTTGAGAGCATGTTTCCTATCTTTCTCCGGCGCGTCCTCACGCCGGGTCACCGGTGATGAATCACCGCTAACTATGTGCCATCTAACAATAACCCCATGGATACTGTTGACGGATCACCCCAAGTATTGCACTTCATGCACGTCGGCCCAAGCCGAATGCACGTTCGTTCAGCACCCTTGGTGTGACCCTGACCATCTGTCGCAGGCAAATCTAGCCCGAGGATAAGGCGAATGAATACCCAAAATCACACATCTGCACGCTTGTGCATGGCACACTAGAAAACGTGACAATACGTGACGAACAGGCGCATGAGGCAGCCTCAATGTACTACCTGCAGGGTCAGACGATGGAAACAATCGCTCGCCACCTGCAAATATCGCGCTCATCCGTATCCCGACTGCTCGCACACGCCCGCGAGGTCGGGCTCGTGCGCATCTCCGTGTCCGCATCCCCGGGCACCAAAGGAACCCTTGCCGGGCAAATCGCAGACCTCTTCGGCGTCCAGGTATCCGTCGTGCCCGTCCACGACGTCCACACCGAGGTCAATAGGCTCCACAACGTCGCCCTGGTTGCCGCCGAGCACCTCGTCGACATGCTCTTCCCCGGAGTCACCCTCGGCATCGCGTGGGGCAACACAACCGCCGAGGTCACCCGCGCCATGCCCCACGTCACCTTCGCCGGTTCGACGGTCGTCCAGCTCAACGGTGCCGCGACCGCCACCGAGTCCGGCATGCCCTACGCGGAGGCCATCATGTCCTGCGCGGCCAAGGCCATCGGCGGGCGCATCGTCAACTTCCCCGTGCCCGCCTTCTTCGACTACGCCGACACCAAAGAAGCCCTCTGGCGCGAACGCTCCGTCCAATCCGTCCTCAACACGATCGACAACGCCGACGTCGCCCTCTTCGGCGTCGGATCCATGTCCGCACGCCTGCCCTCCCACGTCTACTCGGGCGGATTCCTCGAACCCGACGAGATCGCCTCCGCACAAAACGACGGCGTCGTCGGCGACGTGTGCACCGTCCTCATCCGCGAAGACGGCTCGACGAACATGCACCTCAACGAGCGGGCTTCGGGTCCCTGCCCCTCCACCCTGAAGAGGATCCCGCGACGCCTATGCGTCGTCTCCGGCGCCTCCAAAGCCCTGCCACTCCTCGGCGCCCTACGCGCCGGAGTCGCCACCGACCTCGTCCTCGACGACGGCGCCGCACACGAACTCCTCGAACTCGTCCACACGCGCGCCCTCAAAAAGCGCACACGCCCCTGACCCCGGCCACCCCACGCAACTAAGCTCCGGCCTCGTCCGCTGAACGAACGAGGCCGGAGCCGCATTGTCGATCGGCTCAGCCCAGGCGCTTAACCAGTGGGAACGGAATCGTCTCGCGGATGCCCTGGCCGGTCAGAACCATCAGCAGGCGATCAATCCCCATGCCCATACCGCCGCACGGCGGGAAGCCCTGCTCCATAGCGACCAGGAAGTCCTCATCCAGGACCATGGCCTCAGGGTCTCCGTTAGCAGCGGCGAGGGCCTGCGCCTCGAAGCGCTCACGCTGAACCACCGGATCAGCCAGCTCGGAGTAGGCAGTACCCGTCTCGAAGCCGCGCACATACAGGTCCCACTTCTCTGTCAAACCGGGACGGGAACGATGGTAGCGGGTCAGCGGGGACGTATCCTCCGGGAAGTCATAGACGAAGGTCGGCGCCCACAACTTAGACCCGACAAGCTCCTCAAAAATATCCTCAACGATCTTGCCGGACACCGCGTAGTCGTCGACCTCCAGGCCAATACGCTCCGCGTACTTGACCAGGGTCTCGCGCGGCGTCTCCACCGTAATCTCCTCACCCAGGGCCTCCGACGTCGAGCCATACAGGTCAATGCGGTCCCACTCACCTGACAGGTCGTACTCAGTGCCGTCCGCCAGGCGCACAACCTCCTCACCCTCAGACAGGTCGAAGGCGTCACGCGCAGCCTGCTGAATGAGATCGCGCGTCAGGTCCGCCATACCGTTGTAGTCCGAGTAAGCCTCGTAGGCCTCCAAGGCCGTGAACTCAGGGCTATGCGAGGAATCCATTCCCTCGTTTCGGAAGTTTCGATTGATTTCGAAGACACGATCAACGCCGCCAACGACAGCACGCTTCAGGTAGATCTCGGTCGCGATGCGCAGGTAGAGGTCCATGTCGAGCGCATTCATGTGCGTGACGAAGGGACGCGCCGCTGCGCCGCCGTGAATCGCCTGCAGCATCGGCGTTTCCAGCTCGATGTAGTCGCGACAGAAGAAGTTTTCACGAAGCGAGCGGTTGACGGCCGCGCGGATACGGACCATGTCGCGCGCGGCCGGGCGCGTGATCAGGTCGAGCTCACGGCGGCGAATACGCTGATCTTCGGACAGAGTAATCTCTTCGCCAGCCTCGGTCGTCCAGGTTTTAGGCAGGGGACGCAGCGCCTTGGAGGCGATGGCCCAGGAAGCATCGGGGGCGGGCAGCGCTGTGGGAGCGGCGTCGTAGGCGCCCTGCGCCTCGGAGGTGACCTCGGCGGGGGTCGCGAAGATCGAGAGTTCGCCGCGGCGCGAGGAGATCACGCGACCGTGGACGAAGAGGTGATCACCCAGGTCGACGTCATTCTTGTAGGCGGCCAACGAGTCGGCACCGACGGAGGCGGCGGAGAGCATGACCTGAATCCTGTTGCCCTCACCGTCCATGAGGGTCGCGAAGCAGAGCTTGCCGCCATTGCGCGCGAGGATGACGCGGCCCGCCAGGCCCACGTAGTCCTCGGTCTCTTCGCCGACCTCGAGGTGGGCGTACTTCTCGCGCACCTTCTTAATCGTCGTCGTGATCGGCAGGCGCACTGGGTAGGCGGGGATGCCGGCCTCCATGAGGCGCGCGCGCTTGGCCGCGCGAACCTTGACCTGCTCGGGGGTGTCGTCTGCGGGTGCTTGCGTGGGCGTGGAAGAAGAATCGGTCATGCGCCTATCGTACCGGGATTTAGCCCCGCGACGAGGCAGGGGCCCGGTTGGGCTCCTCACGCATCCAGGAGGTCGGCCGCGTAGGGGGCCGAGGAGGACCCACCGATCCCCTGCGTGGAGTGTGCGGCGGCTGCGCAGGCGAGGGCGAGCGCCTCGGGCCACGACGCGTGGCGCGCACGGAGGGCCCAGGCCAGGGCCGCAGAGAAGACGTCCCCCGCGCCCGTCGTATCCACCGCGTTCACGGCGGGCGCTGGCACGCGTAGGATCTGTCCATCGACGCACGCGATCACGCCGTTCTTGCCGCAGGTGACCACGCAGTCGCACCCAAAGGACGCGAACCAACGCGCGGCGTCCTCCACGCTCTCGGTGCGCGCGTAGGCGAGCGCCTCCTCCTCGTTGGGCGTGCACACGTCAGCCACGCGCAAGGCCTCCAGGTCGGCCGGGTCCCAGGCCCCGGCCTCGTCCCATGCCGTATCCGCCAGCACCCACGTCCCGCGCTCGCGCCAGGAGGACACAACCTCACTGTTCGCGTTGATTCCCCGCACGTCTGCGAGCAGGCACGCCGGCGCGTCGCCTCCCAAGCGGGGCAACGCGGTCGTCCCGCGCGTGGTCATCGCGCGATCGCCGTCGAAGGACAGGGAGACGGTGACATTTTGATCGCCTACGCGCTCACACGAGGAGGTGTCCACGCCCTCGCGTGCGAGCATCTCGTCCACGAACTGACCCATCTGATCGACGCCCACGCGGCTGTGCAGGCGCACGGGGACGCCCAGGCGAGCCAGCGCAATCGCCTGATTGGCCGCGCCGCCCGCGCACATGAGCGCTCCCTCCACCCAGGCCTCGCGGCCGGGAACCGGAGGACCATCGAGAGGACCCATGACCACGTCGAGGAAGGTCGGACCGTACACCGCGAACTGAGATGCGGCGGGTACTCGAGATGCCACAGGTCCTCCTAGACGTGAGCGCGACTACAATATGTCAGTGAGCCACCACTATACGTAGTCAGAGAGGATGCCCGCCATGCAGCTCACCATCGTCGGAGGAGGGGGCTTCCGGGTCCCCGCGATGATCGACGTCTTGGCCCGTTCACGCTCGGGTCGCGGCGACTATGCGTCCCTCGACGTCGACCGCGTCATCCTGTACGACACCGACGTACGCAGGCTCGACGCGATGATGGCCGTGCTGTCCTCGTTGGACTTCCCGCACTCCCCGGCCGTGCGCGCAACGACGGACATCGACGAGGCGCTTGCCGGAGCCGACTTCGTGTTCTCCGCAATGCGCGTGGGCGGGACCTGCGGACGGGTCCTCGACGAACACTGCGGCCTCGACCATGGGCTGCTCGGTCAGGAGACCGTTGGCGTGGGCGGCTACTGCTACGCGTTCCGTTCGCTCGGACCGGCACTCGAGCTGGCCCACGCCGCCAAGCGCCTGTGCCCGGGCGCCTGGCTCATCAACTTCACGAACCCGGCCGGGATCATCACCCAGGCGATGCGTTCCGTGCTCGGCGAGCGCGTCATCGGCATCTGCGACACCCCCATCGGCCTCGTCAACCGCACGCTGAACGCCCTGGGCGTTCCCGAGGAGGAGCGCGCCGACGTGTCCTTCGACTACGTGGGCCTCAACCACCTCGGCTGGCTGCGCTCGCTGTCGGTCGGCGGCCGCGACATCCTCCCACGCCTCTTCGCCGACGAGGCGGCCCTGGGATCCATGGAAGAATCCCGCGCCATCGGCACCGACTGGATTCGCGCGCTGGGCGCTCTACCCAACGAATACCTCTTCTACTACTACTGCCATCGCGAAGCCATGGCCCGCATCCACCAGGACCAGACCCGCGGCGAGTACCTGCGCGATCAGCAGGAAGCCTTCTACAACGCCGTCCTCTCCCACCCCGAGCAGGCGGGACAGACGTGGATCGATGCGCTCGCCGACCGGGAGGCGACCTACATGGCCGAGGCCCGCGACGTCGACGAGCGTTCCGGCAGGCGCGCCGAAGACATCGCGGGCGGCGGCTACCAGAAGGTGGCACTCGACCTCATGAACGCGCTCGCTACGAACACTCCGGCGCGCATGATCCTCAACGTCGGTAACGGAGACGGCGGATTCTCCTCGATTCCGACGCTGCGCGACACGGACGTCGTCGAGGTTCCCTGCGACGTCGACGCCTCCGGCGTGCATCCAATTCCGGTTGCGCCGTTGAGCGGCGCACCCCTCGGCCTCGTCCAATCCGTGAAGGCCTGCGAGAATCTCGTCATCGACGCCGCCCGCGAGCGCGATCGCACTCTCGCGTGGCAGGCGCTGGCGCTGCACCCTCTCGTCGACTCGGTCAACGTCGCGCGCGACGTGCTCGATCAGGCGATCCGCACAAACCCGCTGGTCGCCGCCGCCTTCGACTGAGGGCTCTCACCCGCGCGTGTCCCAGCGGAAGAATTCTTCTCCCCCCGCGTATCCGTGAGGGGACCCTGCGTCGCGGGTGGCCTGTCGGATCCAGGACTCCATCCGGTCGAGGTCGTCGAATTGGGTGACGTGCTCGCGCACCGCCCTGACCTTGGCTTCGATGTCCGAGAGGTCCAGCTCGACGACGTGGTTCATCGACGGGCCACCTTGGAACCACACCTCTTCGACGACGTGGGGTTCCAGGCCCTCCTCGAGCAGCTCGGGGAAGGCGAAGGGGTTGCGCGCGGCCGGGTAGACGGCGTCCGTGACTGCGGCGCCCACGGCCCGGTGGTCCGGGTGATTGGCGTAGATGGACGACCAGTTGTATTCGGGCGAAAGGGTGAGGATCAGGTTCGGTGTCACGCGCCGAATGAGGGCCACGATATCGCGGACGAGGCCGCGGGAGGGCGTCACCATACCGTCGGGGTAGCCGTCGAAGAAGACGAGCTCCGTGACACCCAGCTGCTCGCAGGCGCAGCGCTGTTCATCGCGACGCAGCTCCCCCATCCGCTGATGCAGATCCTGGTCGGAGCCCCCCGCATCGCCGTCCGTGACGACTGCGACGACGACCCTCGCCCCTTCGCGCGCAAAGCGAGCGAGAGTCCCGCCCGCGTCCACGTCTGCATCATCGGGGTGGGCGTAAATTCCGAGCACGGTATCCATTCGTGTCCTCCTTATTGAGGCGCCGGCGAGAACATGTCCCGCCGGCGCCTGTCCCACGTCTGTGACGACTACTGATCAACCGCCGCGTTGGCCGCGTCCTGGGCGGCCTGGACGCCCTCATGCACACCGGTGCGTCCCAGGAAGACCTCCTTGAGCACCCCGTTGTACGCGTCCATTGCCGCGCCCAGCTTCGCGCCGAAGGGAGCCATGATCGTGCCCGAGGGGGTCTTCGCCATGACCGAGGTGTCGACGCCCTTGTCCGACCAGTACGAGGTCCACGTCGCCTGGGCCTTCTCGTTCGCGGGGAAGCCGGCACCGGTCTTCCCCAGTGCGGCACCTCCGTCCTTGCCAGCCAGCCACGCCAGCAGCTTGTGCTGAGCCTCGGGGTTCGCGCTCGCCGTCGAACCGGCGGCGACGACGGAGTTACCGACCGTCACGGCACCTGCGGGACCCTTCGGCTGGGGAGCCAGGCCCCACTCGAAGGACGCGCCCTCGGCCACGTTCGCCAGGTTGTAGGCACCGGACTGGAACAGAGCGATCTTGCCCTGCAGGAACTGGTCACGGCTGAAGTCACCGTTGTCGTTCGTATCGGCCGCCGAGGGGGCCACGTGCTCCTTGTTGATGAGGTCCACCAGGTAGCCGACCGCGGCCTCACCCTCGGGGCTCGCGAACGTGAAGTGCCCGCTCTCGTCCTGCAGTGTGGCACCGGCCGAGCCCAGGTAGGGAATGAGCATGGCCTGGCCATCCAGCGCGGCGTTGTATCCGTACTGGACGATGTGGTCCGCGTCGAAGGCGGGGTCGGCCGCGTTGCGGCCCGACGAGTCCAGCGTCAGCTTGCGGGTGATCTCTCGTAGAGAGTCGGTGGAGGCACTCGGGTCCCACGACAGGTTCTGCAGGTCATCGATGCTCACGCCGGCCGCATCCAGGAGGGACTTGTTGTAGTACACCGCGATCGACGGATCGGTGAGGACCGGGACGCCGTAGAGCTTTCCGTCAACCGTGTACTGATCGATAGCGCCCTGAAGCCAGCCGTCGCGCTCGGAGGCGGGGAACTCCTCGTCAATGTTGACGATCTTGCCACCCCGGGCGTACTCGGTGTAGTTGTTCGTGTTGGACCAGAAGACATCCGGTCCGGTGCCCGCGGCGAGCTCGGAACGTAGGCCCGTGAAGTAGTCCGACCACGGGACGACCTCGACGTTGACCGTGATCCCCGTTTCTTCGGTGAACGCCGGGAGCGCCGCCTCGTACGCCTGGGCAGCCTGATCATCCCACAGACGCAGGGTCAGGGACGTACCCGCCTCGCTCGACGCACTGCCACCCTGCGAGCAGGCGGCCATCAGCATCGACGCGGCACCAATCAGAGCGGTAGCGGTAACAAAACGCCTTTTCATGAAGACCTCCAGTTGTGATGGGTTGTGTTGTTACTTGATGCCCGTCAGGGCAATCGATTCAACGATGTGTCGTTGAAAGACAATGAACAGAGCGATCAGGGGCACGAGCGCGATGGTCGTCGCCGCCATGACGTACGTCCAATTCGCGTTGTACTGGCTCTGCAGCGCGGCCGTCGCAACCGTGAGGACGCGTGGCCTGGTCGCGGCGATGATCCGCGGCCACATGAATGAGTTCCACTGGCTCACAACCGTGATGAGCACGAGCGTCGAAATGATCGGCTTCGACACGGGAACGACGATGGAGAAGAGGATACGCATCTGCCCGGCACCGTCCATGGTCGCCGCGTCGATGATTTCCTGGGGGATCTGACGGAACGACTGACGCAGCAGGAACACCGCGTAGGGCGAGGCGAACACGAAGGGCAGGACGATGCCCCAGAAGGTGTTGTTGAGTCCCATCTTCGCCATCATGAGGTACAGCGGAATGACGAGGACAGACGCCGGAATCATCATGGTGCCCAGGAAGAGCCAGAAGATGACTTCGCGTCCCGGGAACTCGATGCGCGCGAACGCGTAGGCTGCCAGCACGGAGGACACCAGCTGCCCGACGACCATCACCACGACCATGAGAAGCGTCGTAATGATCGCGTCGCCGAAGTTGACTCGTCCCGTCAGGATCGCCTGGAACGAGGCCAGGGAGGGCGGCGAGGGCAGCGCGAAGGGCGAGTGCGAGGCGAAGTCCTGCGGCGACTTGAAGGCCGTGACGAAGCTGAAGAGCAGCGGGACGACCATGATGAACGCGGCCAGCGAGAGCCCCGCGTAGATCCCCAGGGTCGACCACCAGGGCCGACTCGAGTGCGACTTAGACGAGCTCATACGTGGTCCTCTTCCGGAAGTACAGGTTCTGGGCCAGCGTCAGGCACATGAGGAGCAGCATCATCACGCACGCCATGACCGCGGCGCGGCCGACGTTTCCGGTCTCGAAGGCCTCTTTGTAGATCAGGTAGGCGAGGACCTCGGTCGAGCCGGACGGCCCGCCCTTGGTCAGGGCGTAGATCTGATCGAAGACGTTGAAGACCGAGATCACAGAGGTGACCGAGACGAAGAAGAAGGTCGGGCGCAGGAGGGGCATCTTGATGTGCCAGAACACCTGCGAGGAGGAGGCGCCGTCCACGGTCGCGGCCTCGGTGAGCTCACGCGGGATCGCAAGCAATCCGGCGATAAAGAAGAGCGCCGTGTACCCCACGTTCGACCAGACGACGACGAAGGCCGCCGCGGGCAGCGCCCAGGTGGGCGACACGAGAATCTCTAGTCGAGTGCCCGCCAGCGCTGAGAGGAGGCCGCCGGTGGGGGCGAAGATCCACGACCACACGACGCCGAGGGCCAGCGGAGGCGCGATCCACGGGATGACGATGAGCGTGCGATAGACGACGGTTCCTCGCACGCCCTTCGTCAGCAGGTTCGCGAGGAGTAGGCCCAGGATGATCTGAATGGGGACCACGAGGAGGACGAAGAGAATCGTCGTGCGCAGGGATGACAGGAAGGCCGGGTCGCTCAGCACATTCGTGACGTTGGCCAGGCCCACGTATCGCGTGTCCCCGATCAGGTCCCACCGGTACAGGCTCACCCACATGATGACGCCGATGGGCACAACCATGAAGATAAGAACGCCGATCAGGGCGGGCGACAGGAACGCGTATCCGGCGAGTGCGTGGCGTGTCCGAGACGCTCGCTTGCTCATGCCCCCACCATCCTTTCGTACGGTTCTTCGAGGATAGGTGTGACGGGCGCATCAGCGCCGGGCGAAGACAAGGTATGGACAATTGTGAACACCGCTTGTCATCAAACGAGCAAAGGTGCACAAAACGATACAAAAGCAAGGGAGCGCCCACTCGGATGAGTGGACGCTCCTGCCGGCGCATTCATCAGACGCCAGAGCTCTTCAGCCCCAGCTCGCGGGCACGCACGGAGTCCTCGGGGACGGACCCCGCGTGGTCACCGGCGCTCACGATTTTGTTGGAGCCGTCGACGAAGACGACGGACGGCTTCACCTGACGCACGAGGGATTCGGGCACCTGGGCGTAGGCCATGATGATGACGAGGTCACCGACGGTCACCTTGTGGGCGGCTGCCCCGTTGAGCTGAATCGTACCGCTGCCTCGCTCGCCCGCGATCGTGTAGGTCGAGAGGCGCTCGCCGTTGTTGACGTCGACGATGTCGACCTTCTGGCCGGGGACGATGTTCGCGGCGTCCAGCAGGTCCTCGTCCACGGTGATCGAGCCGACGTAGTGCAGGTCGGCGCCGGTGACGACGGCGCGGTGGATCTTGCCGATCGCCATCTCGCGCGTCATTTCCATCATGCGAGCTCCCCCGCGCGCTCGGCGAGACGGCCGACGGGTGTGGAGGCGCCGCGCAGCGGCACCTCCATGTTGTCGATGAGGCGGGTCGTGCCCACCTTGGCGGCGATGAGGATACGTCCCTCGCGCGAGCCGTCGGACAGGATCGTGGGCGCGCCATCGCCCTCGCCGACGGGCACGGACTCGGTGCCAGCGAGGATCTCGAAGGTCCCCGCGTCCACGAGCGCGATGTAGTCCAGGTCAATGCCGCCCTCGGCGTCGATCACCGAGCGGCACTCGGCGACGATCTGCGCGGGCTTGGCCCCGGCCTCGGCGGCCTCGGCGCCGCGACGAAGCGCGCGCGAGAGGGCACGGGCGCGGATGCGCTCGTCGTCGCTCAGGTACTGGTTGCGGCTGGATAGGGCGACGCCGTCCTCGGCGCGCACGATCGGCACGGGGTGAACGCGCACGGGGATGTCCAGCTGCGAGAAAACGGTGCGCAGGACGGCCAGCTGCTGGGCGTCCTTCTGGCCGTACAGGGCCACGTCGGGGCGCACGAGGTTGACGACCTTGGTACACACGAGTGCGACGCCCGCGAAGTGCGTGGGGCGCGTCTTGCCCTCAAGGACGCGCGCAATCGGACCCGGGTCGATCGTCACGGTCGCGGGCGTGGGGTACACGTCCTGGGGGGCGGGCGCCCACACGAGGTCCGCCCCCACCGTCTCGAGCGCGTCCATGTCCGCGTCCAGGGTGCGCGGGTAGGCATCGAAGTCCTCGCCGGGCGCGAACTGCGTCGGGTTGACGAAGATCGTGACGATCACGTGATCGGCCAGTTCGCGGGCTTCGCGCACGAGCTGCAGGTGCCCGGAGTGGAGGGCACCCATGGTCATCACGAGGGCCTTCGTGCCGGGCAGGCGCGACAGGGCATCGGCCAACTCGGCACGCGTGTGGGTCAGGACAGGACGGTGAGTCATAGTTCTATTCTTGCAACTTCGGCCCGCCGGTGCGTCATCGAGTCGCTTTCCTCACGCCTCGCGTTCACGCAACGAGGCCGGGGTGGTGTGCGCGCTCATTCGCACGTTTCGGGATCGACGGGTTTGTCGTCGTCAGGCGCCCGGGTCGAGGAGGGCGGCCTCGACGCTGGTGGCGGCCCGTTCGTCGAGGAGACGAGCGTCGCGCAGCAGACGGGTGAGGGCGCGGGTCATGTCCGCGTAGGTGTCGCGTTCGCCCGCGAGGCCGTCCCTGGCCCCGAGACTGCGGGCGTGCGCGGTGATCGTTCCCGCATCCCCGCGGGCGGCGGGCCCGGAGATGCCCGCGACCCCCTCGGTGAGGGCTCGGTCAAGCGCGGCCTCGAGAAGCGGGCGCACGTACAGGGCGGGATTCTCGATGCCGGCCTCGGCGAGAATCCGAGTCGTCTGCACGGTGATGCCCGCGATGAAGTTGGCGCCGTGGGCGAGGCCCGCGTGGTAGAGGGGGCGGTCTTCTTCGGCGACGACGACGGGCTCGCCGCCCATTTCGACGACGAGGGCCTGGGCAATCGGTAGGAAGGGTGCCGCAGCCGTCACCGCGAAGGGCGTGCCCACGAGGCGCGCCACGTCGACGCTGGTGCCAGTGAACGTCATCGCCGGGTGGATGGCGAGCGGGATCGCCCCCGCTCCCGCGGCGGCACTGAGCAGCCCCACGCCGGAGGCACCCGACAGGTGAATGACGATGTGCCCACTCTGCCAGGCGCCCAGGTCAGCCAGGCCGCTCACGAGGGGACCGATCTGGTCGTCAGGAACGGCCACGATGACCACCTCCGAGCGCCGCACGACCTCCTCGGGCGAGGCGATCGGCACACCGGGGAGCATCGCGTCGGCGCGCTCGCGCGAGGCCTCCGACGACGCGGAGACGGCGACGATCTGGTGGCCGACCGCGCGCAGCGCAGAGCCGATGACGGGGCCGACGTGGCCCATGCCGATGATGCCGATTCCAAGGCGTCCGGGGGTATTCATGGCTCCATTGTCACCGATCATCGGGCTACTTGCCGCCCTCCGCGCGCTGCGAGGTTGCCTCGACGATCTCGGTGACGCGAGAGAGCCAGCGCTCGGGAGCCTCGGCCTCGCGGCGGACCTTCGAGGCCTGCGACAGCTGCGCCCACAGCTCCAGAGAGCGGCCCGCCTCAACGTGCTCGGCCATGGATGCCACCGGCCCGGGGACCAGCGCGGCGCGCACCGAGGCGACGCGGCGCCAGCGCTGAATGGGTCCCTGATGCAGTGACACCGACTGGATGCGCGTCAGCGGGATAATCGAGAAACGCAGGTTGAAGAAGCCGTCGCGGATCGCAAACACGGCATCGGTCAGGCCGAAGGCTCGGCGCTTGTACACGAGAGGATCCAGAATCCTCGCGCTGCGCGGGATCGGCGTCATCCAGCGGTCCTCGCCCGTACCCACGCGAAGGGACTCGAGGAAGCCGTCGGGATCCTCGACCCCCAGGTCCGGGATCGCCATCGCGATCGCCTGGACGACCTCCACGCGGCTACCGACGGGAAGCAGCACGTCTGAGGCCACATCCACCTGCATGCCCTTGTTCTTCTCGTCCGTCGTGTGCGCCGAGTTGCCGGCCTGCGTGATCTCCACGCGATACCAGCCAAACAGTCGCCATATCAGCGGCTGCGTCACCTCGATGGCGTGGATGCGCCCCGGGGGGATCGTCACGTGACGGCGAGCCGTCAGACCACGGTTAATGCGCACGCCGTCGGCCGCGATCGCCGCGCTAAAGCCAAACTCTCGATCGAAACGCGCCCAGACGCTCACCAGGAGACTGAACGCACCCGCCAGGATGCCCAGGAAACTCATGATCGACGTCACCCCGACGACACCCACGAGGAAGCCGTTGAGACCCAGGAGGAAGATGCCGAAGAACAGGGCAATCACATTGTCGATGGTCGCCAGCATGGATACCAGGAGCTTGCCGAAGCCGACCTTGAAAACGGGGCGCGCGGGCGCCTCGAGCGGGGAGGCACCCGTGCGGGTCCCCAGCGTCGCGGCCACAGAATCAGCGGAAGGATCCACGACCTCGTCAATCGCGCCCGAGGCGAGCGCGAGGAGCAGAGCGCGCAGCTCCTCGAGGCGGCGGCTCGTGAGCAGGCCCAGCTTGATGCTCGAATCCCCGCCGCCTGCGACCTCGATGTCCAGATAGCCCAGACCCAGGATGCGCCCCACGAGCGAGTAGGACACGTTGATCGTCTGGATGCGCGTCAGCCGCGCGTGACGCTGCGTGCGCTTGAGGATGCCGGCTCGATACCAGATCGCCGTGTTACTCACCGCGTAGCGGGTCTTCGTCCACGACAGGTAGCAGTACGCGCCCGCGATGGCGAGAACAACGCCGGCAATAATCAGCAGACCGAGGAAGATGCCGGTGGTCGCGAGCCACGCGGGCGTCTCACCGCCCAGCATGCGTTCAATCGCGGAGGCATTGCTCAGGGACACCGCGCCGACGACACCCGTGACGCCTCCCGCCACACGGGGAACGTAGGTGAGCGGGTGAAGCGGCTTCCAGTCCTCGGGGGCGATGCCGTCAGAGGAGAGGTCCGTGCTCATAGGCCCATCAGCTCCGCCGAACCACGCTCCGCCAGGACGTCACGCAGGCGGGCCGCATCCGCGACGGGCACACCGGCGAGCGTCGCGTCGGTCTTCGCGCTCGCGGTCGACAGCTTGATCGTGGAGATGCCAAGCAGGCGCAGCACGGGACCCTGGTAGATGTCGACGTACTGGATGCGGCCGTAGGGCACCAGGGTCAGCGAGCGATTCAAGACGCCGCGGCGGATGACGAAGTCCGTGTCAGCCAGCGCGTAACGCAGGGCGCGCACCTGGGCGGGCACGAGCCATAGGCAGAAGAGGGCGATGGCGGCAGGCACGAGCATGAGCCACCACAGCGCCGGGATGTCGACGACGAGGACGAGGCCGGAGATCGCGCCGCACAGGGCACCGCAGGCCGCGAGGGCGTTACCAAGGCGCAGGGTAGCGAGTTTGGGGGACACGTGCTGGAATTCGACGCCGTCGGGAGACATGACGTCCGCTGCGTTCTGGAATGACATGCTTCAATTCTTGCACATCTTTTCCGCGCCTTTTCTTGTCCCCTATTCCCGCGTGACCGACCGAGGTGACGAAGCAAACAAAAGCGACGCCATTGCTCCCACCTACCTCACAGGAAACATTCAGACATATGGGCGACACTAGTTCCATGAGCACCCCGGGAACTGAAGCAAAGCTACTCGTCGTCGACGACGAGCCCAACATCCGCGACCTCCTCGCCTCCTCCCTGCGCTTCGCCGGCTTCGACGTCGTCACCGCCGAGGACGGAAGCGGCGCATTCCACGAAGCCCAAGCCTCGCGCCCCGACCTGATCGTCCTCGACGTCATGCTCCCCGACATGGACGGCTTCACCGTCACGCGCCGCCTGCGCGACGCCGGCATCACCACCCCCGTCCTCTTCCTCACCGCGCGCGACGACATGCGCGACAAGATCCAAGGCCTGACCGTCGGCGGCGACGACTACGTCACCAAACCCTTCGGCCTCGAAGAGGTCGTCGCACGCATCCGCGCCATCCTTCGCCGCACGATGGGCGCCGAGGAGGACGACGCCTTCCTACGCGTCGGAGACCTGGTCATCGACGAAGACGCGCACGAAGTCACGCGCGCAGGCGTCCCTATCGACCTGTCCCCCACCGAGTTCAAGCTCCTGCGCTACCTCGTCATCAACGCCGGGCGCGTGGTCTCCAAGATGCAGATCCTCGACCACGTGTGGGAATACGACTGGGACGGCGAGGTCGCCATCGTCGAGTCCTACATCTCCTACCTGCGCCGCAAGCTCGCAGTCGAGGGCGCGTCCGGGGAACTCATCCACACTAAGCGAGGCGTGGGCTACATCCTGCGCGCCGAGGAGTAACGTGCACCCCAGCCTGGCTCAACGCGTCGAGGCCTGGTGGGACGCCAAACCCCTGTCTTCACAGCTCGTCACGCTCATCACCCTCCTGCTCGCCGTCGGCCTCTCACTGTCCGGCACGGTCATGATCGGCCTCCTCCAGCGCCACCTGACCTCGCAGATCGACGACCAGCTGATCGCCACCGCGCACACCCTCCAGATCTCCGCCTCCACCGCAACCTTCTCCGCCGACGGCCAGGGCGCCATCCCCACCCTCTATTACATTCAGATCCGTGACACCAGCGGAAACGACCGCTACTTCTACTCCGAGGACACCCTCAAGGCCTCGGGCAAACCCAACCTGCCCGACCTCGTCGACACCTCCTCCGCCCCCATCTCCTCCTTCCGAACGCTGCCCATCACCGTTTCCTCCTCGAAGATGGGCCTCGGATGGCGCGCGCTCGTCGTCCCCGTCTACGACCAGGACTCCGGCGTCTTCTCCGGGTACATGACGATCGCCCTGCCCCTGTCCGACGTCCAGCACACCCTGCGCACCACGGCCTCCTACTTCACCGTCGCCGGCTCAATCATCGTCCTCATCGGCGGATGGGCAGGCCGCGTCCTCGTGCGTCGCGCCCTCCTGCCCCTGCGCTCCATCGAATCCACCGCCGGAAAAATCGCTGCCGGAGACCTCACCAAGCGCGTCACCCCGCACCCGCCCACCACCGAAGTCGGTTCCCTCTCCCTCTCACTCAACTCCATGCTCACCCAGGTCGAGCAATCCTTCGAAGCACGCCAAGCCTCGGAAAGAAAAATCAAACGCTTCGTCTCCGACGCCTCCCACGAACTGCGTACACCCCTGGCAGCGATCTCCGGATACTGCGAACTCTACGCGATGGGGGGCGTACCAGACGAACGAATCGACGAGGTCATGGGGCGTATCAGCTCAGAGTCCTCCCGCATGGCGAACCTCGTCGAAGACCTCCTGACCCTCGCCCGCCTCGACGAAGGCCGCCCACTCGACATCACCGACATAGACCTGGTCAAACTCGCCGACAACGCCATCTTCGACCTGCAAGCACTCGACCCCACGCGCACCGTCGGGCTCATCGGCACCAACGGGCACACACCCCCCATGACCCTCGTCGTACCCGGCGACCGAGACCGTCTCTCCCAGGTCTTCACGAACCTCATCGGCAACATCGTGCGCTATACACCCCAGGGTTCCCCCGTCGAAATCGCTCTCGGACGCAGCGCAGACACCGCAATCGTCGAACTACGCGACCACGGACCCGGCATCGACGAAACCGACCGCGGTCGCGTCTTCGAGCGCTTCTACCGCGCCGATTCCTCCCGCAACCGCAAGTCCGGCGGTTCCGGCCTCGGACTCGCTATCGTCTCCGGCATCCTCGCAGCCCATCGCGGAAACGTATCGCTGACAAAAACAAAGGGCGGGGGCCTCACCGTCCGCATCGAACTGCCGACAGCGTGAAGGACATAACGCACAGACTAACACCCGCGACTTTTTCGCTTCTTCATCGGCTTTTCTCACTGCACAGTTCACGATAAACCCTTCTGAATCCCCCCAATTTTTCACCGCCGAACGTGACCTGAGCACAAAAGCGCACTAGCATGGCTGGATATTCCTCACCTAGGAGAGTGGCCCATGGGTGCACAAGCACCTCAGTGGCTGCTGACGTCGTTCGTCGACGCCATGCAGCAGATCGGCGCGACCGCGACCGATGCAGAACTTGAACATGAGGGCGCAGACCTCATACAGCGATGGAACGCCCCTGAGCGTCAGTTGCACAACCTGCGTCGACTCATGAACACGCTCACCCACATCGACGAAATCGCTTCGTCCGCGCACGATCCTGACATCTTACGGGTCGCAGCCTGGTATTACGGCGCCTTCCTCAACAAAGCCCTCGAAATTAAGCTCGGCGGCTTCCAAGCAAACTTCGCCGCCACCCGCTGCATCGACCACGCACACAATCGCCTCACCAACCTCGGCGTCCCCGACGAAGTCGTCGTGCGTATCGACGAACTCATCGCCTTCGTCACGCGCCACCGCGCCCCACGCACCGATTTTGACGCACAGGTCCTCGTCGACGCAGACCTGGCAGGCTTGTCCGTCAGCCCGCAAGAATACAAAAAGATCCGCTGCGCCCTACGCGCCGAACTCAGTGAACTCGACGACCTGCAATTCATCAAGGCACGCATCGCCCTGCTCAAAAAGCTACTCAGCTACGAAACGATCTACCAGTCGCCGCTAGGCTCCGCGTGGGAAGACCCCGCACGAGCAAACCTCGAACACGAGCTAACGCGCCTCGAACGAGACAAAGCCAAGCTGCGCGAAGCCGATAATGACTCCGACGACCCCGACGACCCCGACGACAGCGACGAAATCGTTGAAGACTCCACGACAACGACCGGCACGCTGATCATCAAGCGCCGCTCCATCAAGAAGCGCGCCCCCGTCCACAGCGCAGACGACGAAGTCACCACAACCGGCATCCTACCGCGCAAGATTGAAGAACCCCGTGACGCGGACGAGGAAGGGGAAGCAACCTCCTCTCTCGAGTCTGCTGTCGAATCGCTGGATCTGCCCAACACCGACTGACGAGGCCGCTGTACCCTTCGCTGATGCCGCGCCGCTTTGAGCGCCCATTGGCGCCAACCCGCCCGCTCGCCGTCCGCGCAGCGAGCTTCATTCGGCGCGTCGTCTAGAAGCCCGACCCGGCCTCGCCTCCGACAACGGACAACACACCCCAACCCGAGGGCTATCCACAAGCGCTGTTCGTCGCAGACAGTTATCCACAGGACGTTGATTCTGCCTCGATCATGCCCCCGCACGCGCGTAGTGTCATCAGCGACGGACCCACCCGGGGTCCCACAAAGGAGTGACATCATGACCGCATACGCCGTTGACGCCGAGCAAGTATCCGCCGCCTCCGCACAGGCATGCACGACCGCATCAACGATCCGCACCGAGGTCGACACCCTCATGGCGCAGTTGCTCGCGCTCCAGGACTCCTGGAGCGGCGGCGCCCAAGCAAACTTTCAAGCGACCATCACGCAATGGCAGAGCGTCCAAGCACAGACACACGATGCCCTCGACTCAATTTCCACGCAGCTGCAAGCCGCTGCCTCAACCTACACGGAAGCGGAAGCACACTCCACATCGCTTTTCGCAAACGCCTAGGTTACACGCTGAAAATACACGCCGGGGGCGAGACCCTAACGGGTCCCGCCCCCTACGGATCAGCGCGAAACTGAGTGGCTCAGTACATGCCGCCCATGCCAGCGCCAGCCTCGTCGCCACCGGCAGCCGGCGGCTCGGGCTTGTCGGCGACAACGGCCTCGGTAGTGAGGAACATTCCCGCGATCGACGCCGCATTCTGCAGCGCCGAACGGGTGACCTTGACCGGGTCAGAAATGCCAGCGGCCATCAGGTCCGTGTACTCGCCGGTTGCGGCGTTCAAGCCAAAGCCCGGGTCCATGTTCGCGACGCGGTCGGCAACCACGCCGCCCTCAACGCCCGCGTTCTCAGCGATCTGCTTGAGGGGAGAGGAGACAGCCAAGCGAACAATGTTCACGCCGGTCGCCTCGTCACCGTCAAGGTGATCAAGCGCGGGCAGCGCCACGGCGGCAGCCTGGATCAGGGCGACACCGCCGCCAGCGACCAAGCCCTCTTCGGAAGCCGCACGAGCGTTACGAACAGCATCCTCAATGCGGTGCTTGCGTTCCTTCAGCTCAACCTCGGTGGCCGCACCGGACTTGATGACGGCAACGCCGCCGGCCAGCTTCGCGAGGCGTTCCTGCAGCTTCTCACGGTCGTAGTCAGAGTCGGTGTTCTCGATCTCCTGACGGATCTGGCGCACGCGCGCAGCCAGCATATCCTTGTCGCCAGCTCCCTCAACGATGGTGGTCTCATCCTTGGAGACAACAATCTTGCGGGCGCGGCCCAGCAGCTCCAGGTCCGCGTTTTCGAGGGACAGACCCACCGTCTCGGAGATGACCTGGCCACCCGTCAGGATGGCCATGTCCTGCAGCATTGCCTTGCGGCGCTCACCGAAGCCCGGGGCCTTGACAGCCACAGACTTGAAGGTGCCGCGAATCTTGTTAACAACGAGCGTAGCCAGGGCTTCGCCCTCAATGTCCTCGGCGATGATCGCCAGGGGCTTGCCGGTCTGCATGACCTTTTCCAGGACCGGGACGATGTCCTTCACGTTGGAGATCTTGGAGTCCATCAGCAGGACGTAAGCATCCTCGAGGACGGCTTCCTGGCGCTCCTGGTCAGTCACGAAGTAGGCCGACAGGTAGCCCTTGTCGAAGCGCATACCCTCGGTGGTCTCCAGGGTGGTGTCGAAGGAGTTGGTCTCCTCAACGGTGACGACGCCCTCGGCGCCAACCTTGTCGAAGGCCTCGGCGATGAGCTTGCCGATGGCGGGATCGTTGGCGGAGATGGAGGCTGTGGCAGCGATCTGCTCGGTAGTTTCAACGGGCTTTGCGTCGGCGTGCAGTTGGGCGACAATAGCCTCGACGGCCTGGTCGATGCCGCGCTTGAGAGCGATCGGGTTGGAGCCGGCGGCGACGTTGCGCAGGCCCTCGTGGACCAGTGCCTGGGCCAGGACGGTCGCGGTCGTGGTGCCATCACCAGCGACGTCGTCAGTCTTCTTGGCGACTTCCTTGACCAGCTCGGCGCCGATGCGCTCAAAGGGATCGTCGAGGTCGATTTCCTTGGCGACGGAGACGCCATCCTTGGTGATCGTGGGGGCGCCCCACTTCTTGTCGAGCACGACGTTACGACCCTTGGGACCCAGCGTCACCTTCACGGTGTCGGCCAGCAGATTCAGGCCGTTCTCCATGCCACGACGGGCATCCTCATCAAACTTGATGATCTTGCTCATTGAAAATGCATCCTTCCGCGGTGCGGATCGGGTCCGATGCCCGCGACGGACGACCGCGCTTGGTGCGGCCTCATCGAACCGATGGTTTTATCACTCTCTATGTCGGAGTGCTAAGAATGATTTTGGCACTCGCCAGCATCGAGTGCAAGGCGAGGTGAGCTTCCTTGCGGTCGATGCGCTCAGGGCGTAACACCCGCGTCCTCAAATGCTGAGAGTTCTCAATTCAGCGCAGGACGACGACAATGTCGGGATTCCCCAGGCCGCTTTCCTGGCGGACATTATCAATTCCGAGCGTGGAGGCAATATCTTTCGCGGTGCCTTCCATGCTGGGATCCTCGTAGTAAACGGTCGAAGTTTGGGTAGCCCATCCGTCAGCGTTGGCCGCCGAAGTCCCGGCATAGCCCGCCTGGTTAAGGATGCCGGCCTGCGCACTGGCATACCCCTGGGTGCCGGTTCCGTTGAGGACCTGAATCACTGCGCCGTGGTCAGGAACGGAGGAGGCCGGCGTCGTAGAGGGACTAGGCGAGGGCGTGGGGTCGCTTGCTTCGTTCGACGGTGCGGCTGTAGTAGGCGCCGGGCTCTGTTCCGGCGTTGCAGCTGTGATCGTCGACACGGGGGCGGGTGTGGGGGTGACAGTCACGGTTTGTTGGCGTGACAGAGCGGTCGCCGCAGCCCATCCGAGCGCGGGAACGATCACGAGGATGGCCAGGAAAGGCCACACGTTCTTCCATTTAGACGGTTTGGGGCGATGCATGCCAACTGGCATTTCCTCGCCGGCGCGATCAAATTCATCCCTGGGGTACTGAGAGCTCACGCGTTCAGACTATCGGAAAAGCAGCGTGCGGTCGCGTGTGGCGCGCGGGAGGGGCGCGGCCGGCGTGAGGTGTGTGGTGGCATGCGCGGCATTAGGCTGGTGTCATGAGCGATTACAATCCGCGTCCGCTGTCCGAGCTGATCGATCCGGGATGGGCCGCGGCTCTGGCGCCGGTCGAGGGCCGCGTCCACGAGTTGGGCGCGATGCTGGCCGCCGAGGTGGACGAGGGGCGCGGCTACCTGCCCGCGGGGACGGACGTGCTGCGCGCATTCACCTACCCCTTCGATTCGGTGAAGGTACTGATCGTGGGACAGGACCCGTACCCGACCCCGGGTCACGCGATGGGTTTGTCATTTTCGGTGCGCCCCGGTGTACAGATCCCCAGGTCTCTGGTCAATATTTTCCGCGAGCTGTGCGAGGACATCGGATGCCAGCCGCCTTCTTCGGGCGATCTGACGGCGTGGAGTGAGCAGGGTGTTTGCTTGTTGAATAGGGTGCTGACGGTGCGTCCGGGAGCGCCCGCGTCGCATCGTGGGCGCGGGTGGGAGGAGGTCACGCAGTGCGCGATTGACGCGCTGGTGGCTCGACGTCGACCGGATGGGTCGCCCGCCCCGCTGGTGGCGATTCTGTGGGGCAAGGACGCGCAGTCTCTGATGCCGCGCCTGGGTGAGACTCCTGTCATCGCTTCGCCGCATCCCTCACCTTTGTCGGCGCGCCGCGGGTTTTTCGGGTCCCGTCCGTTCTCGCGCGCGAACCGGATGCTCGAGGAGCAGGGTGCGTCAGGCGTCGACTGGTCGCTGGTGCGCTAAAAGCTGAAGGAGACGACGAGGCCGGGGCGGGCCGCGCGGGCGGCGTCCTCGCCGCGGTGGGGAGTGCCGCGAGGAGGGGCTCGGCGGATACTTCTCTCCCAATCAGACACACCACGACGGTTAGGGTGCCGCGTAGGTGACAACCGGGTGCATGTCGGCTGAACTGGACGTTGTGGGCTGGACTGGATGCGGCATCCGGAAAATGGGCACCGCTGTCTCAAGCCGACGGTGTCATGAGCTACCAGCATCGTCGTGTAGCGGTGATGCTGCTTGGAGGCTGGTTGTGGGGAGTCCTCGGATGCTTGGGCCCAGGCTCGCGCGGCGATCATGGAAGGGGTGGCGGGCTTGTCCCAGAGGCGTATCTCCCGCTTGATGGGGAGTAGCCTGTAGGCGTCCGGTCTTGTGTGGCGCGAGAGTCCGCATCTCCCGCTTGATGGGGAGTAGCCCCTCGGTGGCCCTCCGTGCGATCGCCCGCCATACGGGCCCTGACGCGGTGTACCTGACTGAAGACGCGCGCTATAGGGCACAATGCGTTGGTCTGGGCTAGGCCCCTGGCATCGTCGAGGGGGCGTCATCGGACTAGCGCGCTCGCGCCGCCGCGCCTGCGACAGGATGGACACCATCGGGAGGATTGCACCTGATCGGGAGTGTTCAACCCGTTGGGGAGCATTGGATCCGTGAGGGAGCATGACGACCGATCAGTTGGGGTTGACTCTTGCCGACCGGGGGTAACGCCTCATCGGGCACACGCGCCGTCGCGGAGCTGGCTGCCCCTGCCCTCGTTGCGTCGACGGCGCCCGACCGGCGTTTATCGACGCCCGACCGGCGTTTATCGGCGCCCGACCGGGCGGTCCTGCACTGGTGAAGGAGCACGACGCCAGGGGTAATGGTGGGGGTTTTGCACCATTAGAAGCCTCCCTTCGGCGTGTCGCCGGCGTGTCGTCTCAAAGCTCGGCCAGTCCCTGCCCCGCCCATCAATGTCGCACGTAATTCCCATGCGTTTAGTTCAAATGTTGAATCCACATCGTTGGAATTGCAACGTTTTCGGGTGGTCTCGAAAAGTGACCGAGGGAAATTACGTGCGAAATTTGTCTGGAGGTTGTCGGGTCTCCGCCCGCGGGTGCCGTGGCTAGCCCAGTGTCTCGAAGCGCGCCCGTGCTCTCCGGACCCTCCGCCCTCTGCGCCTGGGTGTATTTCGGGCTGTCGATGGGGGTTTTGCACCATTAGAAGCCTCCCTTCGGCGTGTCGCCGGCGTGTCGCGCCTCTATTGGTGCAATTCCCCCCGTCTGGTGGCGCCCTCGACGTGGGGCGAGCCCGACCGTGGGCCTCTCATGGTGCGATTCCCCCCGTTTGCTGGCGGTGAGGCCGCGGTCCGGGGCGGGGCTGCCCACGCGCATGCCATCGGACCCACGTGCGAAGTGTCGGACCCACGCGCATACCATCGGACCCACGCGCGAAGTGTCGGGCTCACGTGCGCGGCGAGGAACGCAGGCAGCTCGCGCTCGGAGCAGTTTCGCATGCAATTCGACTGAGTGAACTTTCAACAGCTTCCACAAACGTTGCAATTCTAACGACATGGATGCGCGGTACGACACCGTGTCGGTGGAATTGCATGCGACATTCGTGGAAAGCCCGCCCGGCGAGAGTCATACTCCGCCGCTCGCACTGCCGCTCGTCGCGCAGCCGGTGGCGCGCCAGTGGACTGGCACGGTGGATACCGCCGACGTAAACAACCTGCCCAAGCCCCACCGTGACGGATCATTGGGCAGCCACTCACGGGCCCGCGATGCTGTATTCACAGGAACGAGGCAAACGCGACCAACTAAAATGGCGATTTTACCGCGCGACAAAGCCAAAAAGTCGCCTTGCTAGCAACACGTTTTGTCCATCCTCCACATTGGCTCCCATCGCCTTCCACAGCGACTTTCACGCACCAGCAAGCCGAACACACGCTACCCAACCAACGCGCTGTGTCGATCATCCACGTCGTGGCCCGCCGCCTTCAACACCGACTGGGGTTGTGCGCAAGTTGTTGACGGTTTGTTTATGCAGCTTTCGTCCAGGCCGAACGGCAGCTGGGCCCTATAACTGGCTGCCTTAACCCCTCGATGCGCAGCTAAACCCTACTGGTGGCAGTACGGGCAGGCCGCCCACACTGCCATCCATCGGGTTAATGCGCACATCAAGGGGCGGACATTCCCACCCATGCGGTTGGGGTTGTGCGCAAGTTGTTGACGGTTTGTTTATGCGGCTTTTGTCCAGGCCGCTTGGTGTAGTTCGTATTCGATGGGGGATTTGCCGCCGAGGCTGGTGTGGATGCGGCGACGGTTGTAGAAGTCTTCGATCCAGGTGGCGACCCCGGTGTAGGCCGGGCCGCGCGCGGCCAAGCGCCGCCACGAAGAACGACTAGTGGACCGTGATGAGTTCCTTCGTTGCCGCGTGCCTTTGATTTGTCTCAGGGACACACACCAAACTGGATGAGCCTCGCGCCAGCAGGCCCCCATTAACCCGCACGGTGCCCGCGCAGCCGCTACCAACCAACAGGTGCGAATAAGCCGGGCACCCACTTTCCCGCAAGAACAGGGGAAAACAGGCCGCCCAGCCGATGTCAGCCACACAACGGGCCGTATCCGTGTGAAATGAATATTGGAGCCGGCTATCGGACTCGAACCGATGACCTGCTGTTTACAAGACAGCTGCTCTACCAACTGAGCTAAGCCGGCGGCGCACACTAGTGTGCCACAGGTTGGCCCCTGTGCGCACGAGCGGGCCGACGCGCCGCTCGCCTGGGGCGTCCAGCGATGCGGCTCGTGGGCTGATCATAGTGACAGGCCCTGTGCTGGGGTGGGCACAAGAGATCGCTTCACCACTGCCACGCGCGGCACGGACAGAGCGCATAGTGGCGACCAAGACGGCTGTGGGGCGGGCCCGCCATGCGGACCCGCCCCACCACCGTCTCGATGATCAGTTCGAGCTGGTGGTTGTTCCCTCGCTCTGCGACTGGCCGTCACCGCTCTGGGAGGGTTCGGTCACTTCGGGCGTGACTGGAGTGCCAGTCTCCGGCGAAGCGGACTCGGAGAAGCCGTAGAGTTCCATGATGGTGGAGCGTAAGGCTGCGAGATCACCCGAGCGCGAGATGAGGGTGGAGTGGTCCTTGACCAGCTCGGGTGTACCGAGCTTGTTGGGATCACGCCCATCGACGGACGCTTCCTTCCACGCAGTGGAGGACGCTTGGAGGTAGGAGTCGACGGCATTGACTGGGAACGTGGCGATGACGTCGGAGGGGACACCGACCTCGGTGGCGATCTGTTTGACCTGCTTCCAGGACGAATCGAGGTTGTTGATTACGGCCCCGCTCTGTGCGTTGAACTGGCTACGGAAGTAGGCCATGAGAGCGTGATGGAACTCGATCCACTTGTCGGGGGCCTTTTGGGCGACGACCAGTGAGGCGCCGGTGGCCGGCTTGAGATACTCCATGTCAACGGTGATGACGGGTTGAAGTTCGAGGTTGTAGTGCCCCTGTGAGGCCCACGTGGTGAGATCGTTGCCGATGTATGCGTCCAGATCGGCGCAGGCGTGGCAGGAGTAGTCGAAGTACTCGGTGAGCGTGGGCAGGTTAGGGTCGGCTTGGGCAGAAACACCGTTGCCGTTGACGACGATCGGGCGACCGTCGGCGAAGACGCCGAGAATCGTGGAAGCGTCGACGTTGCGCGCCGCGTTGATGTCAGCCTGTTGTTTCCAGATGACGCCGCCGACGGCCCCGACGACGGCCAGCACGATGGCGGCGACGGAGGAGATTACGATGATGCGAGTGCGGCGGTCGGCTCGCTCCTGTGCCAGGCGCATCTTGGCCGCTTTGGCGCGGACAGGATCGACGGTTGTCGGCTTCTTCTTTTGAGCCATGAACTCACCTTCCAGACTTAGTTGAATGTTGCAATAGTATCGGGCGGGGACGATGCACGCCTAGTGCGGCGGGCCTCCCGTGATGATGAACCACGTGCCGACCAGGAACCCGACACAGCCTACCGCGAGAAGGCCGCGACCCCAGAGCGGGCGCACGACGAAGCGTATTGACGTGGCGATCCCGACGCGCAGATCGGCTGCAAAAGGCATGAGCCAGGTGACGTAGAGGAGGAGTGTGACAAGCCCCCACACGACCACGATCCCAGTCGGATCACTGAGCCAGTAGTCGTCGCGTGACAGGCTGGGGGCGCCTGCCACGTCGGTAGGCCACGTCCACTGGGCAGACCCGTCATGGAAGTAGGACAGGAGAATCCATGCGCTGTATGGGATGAGGCTGGCGACGGCGAGAGCGAGAGAGCTGGTCAGGACGGACTTCACGAGCAGGATTGGGGACAGTGCAACAACGGCTGCGCTGTCACTGGATTTGGGGCCACGCAGCAAGTGGCGGCGTTCAAGCCACCTTTTCATCGCACCAACCAGACCGAAGGCTGTCAACGCGACGCCGACGGTCATTGTGCCGGCCACTCCAGCGATGAGGGGCAGTGCAGCAAGCACGGCGAGCAGGGCCGCGCCGGAGAGCCACGCGCCGCGACTCCAGGACGAGGCCATGGCCGCCTGCCCTGAGGGGAAGGAGCCCGGCTCGCCAGCACCGGGCGTCCACGCGGGGCCGGGCTGGGCCAGGGGCGCCGCGGGCATCTGGTGACCGCCACCGGGAGCATACCCGCCGCGAGGGTCAGGGTAGCCCCCGTGGGGGCCGGGATAGCCACTCTGGGGGGCAGGGGGCGAGGGGCGGTCATAGGGGGGAATGACCTCGGTCGGATCCGCGTCATTGACCGCCTGCCAGGTGTCGGCGGCATCATCATGCCAGGCGACGTCGTTGGGGTCGTCGTCCCATTCGCGCTCGTCCCATGCGACGGATGCCGTATCGACCTGTTCGGTATGGTCGTTGGCGGCAGTAAATTCTGAAGCGTCGCGGCGCGCGTGAACAGGGTAGGCCACGGCTCGCGCGCCGGACGCGTCGGGACGTGAAGCCGCTTCGTCCCATTCGGGCGGCGCAGCGATTTCCTGGGGGTCGGAATTGATCGACTGGGTGCGCACACCCGTGTCGAGCAGTTGCGCCCAGTTGACGGTGACATAGTCGAGTTCGCCGGGTGCCCAGCCGACCGCACTCATGAGTTCAGCAACAATAAGAGAGGGCGAGGGACGATCGTCCGGGTCGGGAGCCAGCCCCCCGGCGAGCGCATCGGCGACCATCGGATGCAAGCCCGCCAGGTCCGGATCCCCTTCAATGACGCGCAGCATTGTGGCCGTCACGTCACCCTTTCCGAACGGGGGGCGACCGGTCGCGCAGGAAAGCAAGGTCGCGCACCAGGCCCACCAGTCGGATTCTTTGGTGGCATGGCCACCCTGAAGGAGCTCGGGCGCGGTGTATCCGGCCGTGCCGGATACGAGGCCGGTGCGCGTCAGGTGTTGGTCCTCCACGGCCATAGCGATTCCGAAGTCGATAAGGACTGGTCCGCGCGGCGAACAAATGATGTTCGAGGGTTTGATGTCGCGGTGGATGATGTTGGCGTGGTGGACGGCAGCGATCGTTGACGCAAGGTGATAGGACATGGCAGCAACGCCACGCAGCGGGATCGGCCCGGAGACGAGGATTTCCGCTAACGTCGGCCCGTCCACGTATTCGGAGACAACGAAGGGCTGACTGGCTTCGGTCTCAGCGTCAACGATATGGGCAACGAAGGGCGAGCGAACGGAGTTGACCGTGCGCGTCTCACGTTCGAGGCGGGTCCTGGATTCCTCGGAGGCCGCCAACGCCGGGTGCATGGCTTTCAGGGCGACGCGCGTGCCGCCCCCGTCTTCTGCAAGCCACACTGTGCCCGCGCCGCCCGTTCCGAGTCGGCGGATGAGCCGATAGCCGCCCAGTTCCTCGCCTTCTTCCACGCCCCCAGCCTACCGTCCCCCACGTTCATCTGTACCTACCCGCGCGAAGCGCCCAGGCCTCGCCGACAAAACGAGATGTTCACCACAGCATGTCGCAGCCGCAACAATCCACGATTCGACCCAGGCTGTACAGCCACGACCAAGCGTGGTACTTTCACACCTAGTTGCGCACGCGGAAGGATTCTCGTTCGCACTCCGTGGGCGAAGACGCTCCACGGTCGCCCCACAACGGATCGTCCGGCACGTACCTGCCGGTGGGAAGGAATTAAACATGGCAACCGTTACATTTGATCACGCGACTCGCGTGTACCCAGGCGCTGACAAGCCTGCTGTTGACCAGCTGTGCCTCGACATCGCTGACGGCGAGTTCCTCGTCCTGGTCGGCCCCTCCGGCTGTGGTAAGTCCACCTCTCTGCGCATGCTCGCGGGCCTGGAGGACGTCAACGGCGGTCGCATCCTCATCGGCGATAAGGATGTCACGAATGTTCCCCCGAAGAACCGCGACATCGCGATGGTCTTCCAGAACTACGCGCTCTACCCGCACATGTCGGTTCGCGAAAACATGGGCTTCGCCCTGAAAATCGCTGGCGTACACAAGGACGAGATCAACGCACGCGTTGAAGAAGCCGCAAAGATCCTCGACCTGGAACCCTACCTGGACCGTAAGCCCAAGGCCCTGTCCGGTGGCCAGCGTCAGCGTGTCGCTATGGGTCGCGCGATCGTCCGTAAGCCCCAGGTGTTCCTCATGGACGAGCCGCTGTCCAACCTGGACGCGAAGCTGCGTGTGCAGACACGTACACAGATCGCCTCCCTGCAACGCGAGCTCGGCGTCACCACCGTGTACGTCACCCACGACCAAACCGAAGCCCTGACCATGGGCGACCGAATCGCGGTCCTGGCCGGCGGCCTCCTCCAGCAGGTCGGCACCCCCCAGGAAATGTACGAACGCCCCGCCAACGAGTTCGTCGCCGGCTTTATCGGCTCCCCCGCCATGAATCTGGGGACCTTCACGGTGGACGGCGAATGGGCGAAGATCGGCCCCGCCCGCGTGCGCCTCTCGGCTGCTACCCGCAACGCGCTAATCCCCGAGGACGACGGCAAGATCAAGATCGGTTTCCGCCCCGAAGGCCTGGATGTCGTCGACGCGACCGTCGAGGGCACCATCCCCGTCGAGGTTGATTTCGTTGAGGAACTCGGCTCTGACGCCTACGTGTACGGCCACCTGGTTGGCGACGAGAATGGTGAAGGCTTGGGTTCCGGCGCTGAAGGCACCGCCAAGCAGCTGATCGTGCGTGTCCCCCCGCGTACCGCCCCCGCCCGCGGCGGCGTTCTGCACGTTCGCATCCGCGAGGGCCAGCAGCACAACTTCTCGGCCTCCACGGGCGTTCGCCTGCCCGAGTGACGCGCAACTGAGCGCTCGCCTCTGACCAACCCCGGCCTCGTCCGTTCATCATCTCCCGAACGAGGCCGGGGTTCGTGTGTGAGCGCACGTCGTCTACGCCGCGAACAACCTGCCTCTTCCCCATCGAGTTAGGCACGAGGCCGGGGAGATGAGACAATGAGGGCATGGCTTTGGATATTACGGCTGCCGCGGTCGAACCCGCGCTCCTCGACCTCCCCTGGGATACACCGTTGGAGGCGTGGCCGTCATCCCTTCTCGCCGCGTTGCCTCGCGGCATTTCCCGCCACGTTGTGCGCTTCGTGAACCTGTCGGGCCGTGTCCTGGCGGTCAAGGAGATCGGCGAGACCGTCGCCCACCACGAGTACGACATCCTTCGTGACCTCTCGCGCTTAGACGCACCCTCCGTCGATCCCGTGGCGGTCATCACGGGCCGCGTGGGACGAGACGGCGAGGAACTCAACGCGGCGCTCATTACCGAGCACCTACAGTTTTCGTTGCCCTACCGCTCCCTGTTTTCCCTGTCGATGCGCGCTGACACTGCGACCCGTCTGATCGACGCGCTCGCGTTGCTCCTCGTCCGCCTGCACCTCATCGGCTTCTACTGGGGCGATGTCTCTTTGTCAAACACGCTTTTCCGCCGCGATGCGGGCGCATTCGCAGCCTATCTAGTGGACGCTGAAACCGGCGAACTCCACCCGAATCTGACGCCCGGTCAACGCGAATACGACGTTGACTTAGCGCGCACGAACATCATCGGCGAACTCATGGACCTCCAAGCCGGCGGTTACTTTCCCATGGAATCTGACCCCATTGACGTGGGCGACCGTATCCGCACCCAATACGACCTCCTGTGGAACGAGGTCACGGCCGCGGAGTACCTGCCCAACGACCAACGCCAGTACCTCGTCAATGAGCGCATTCGGAGCCTCAATGACCTGGGTTTCGACGTGGCGGAACTGCACATGGCTTCGGATGACACCGGCGAGCACTTGGTGATTCAACCGAAGGTGGTCGACGCCGGTCACCATAACCGCAAGCTCATGCGTCTAACGGGCATGGATGTGGGCGAGCACCAGGCACGCCGACTCCTCGCCGACATCGACGTGTGGCGCGCCACCCACGACATGCAGGACGAGCCCTTGGAGACGGCCGCCCACAAGTGGCTCACCGACGTGTTCACGCCCGTGGTCCGAGCCATTCCCAGCGAGCTGGCTGGCAAGCTCGAACCCGCGCAGCTCTATCACGAATATCTCGAACATCGGTGGTACATGGCGCAACAGGCGGGCCACGACATCCCGCGCGAGGAGGCCCTCGCCTCCTACATCACCAACATCCTGCAGTCGAAACGCGACGAGGCCGTCTTGCTCGAACCCGGGCCGGGGCGTTCGTCTCTGTTCAGCGCGGCGACACACCCGGACCTATGGTGATGGGGTGGCAGACCCCGCATCGTTCACGCTAGGAGCATCCATGTCTGATTTCCCCCGCATTATTGCCCACCGTGGCGCTTCTTCGTTGGCACCAGAGAACACGATTGCCGCGTTCTCTAAAGCCATGGAAGTTGGCGCCCGCTGGTTTGAGTTCGACGTGGACATCACTGGCGACGGTTCCCTGATTGTCATTCATGACGACACACTGGACCGCACGACCACCGGTTGCGGGTCGTACTATCAGTTGGGTTACTCCGATATTCGTCGCCTGGATGCCGGCCGCTGGTTCTCCGACACCTACCGTTTTGAACGTATTCCCGAGGCCGCCGACGCCCTCGCTTTTGCCCACGCCCAGCAGATGGGCGCGAACTTGGAAATCAAGCCCTGCGGCGGCGGGAAGCGCCTGCGTGAACGCCTCATCGAGGCTTTAGCGGTGACGATGCGCGGCGAGAAGGTCCCCTCGCGCCTGATTGTTTCCTCATTCGACCATGAACTGCTCGCCGCCTTCCACGAGGCCTGCCCGAGTGTCGCGCTCGGGTGGCTAATCGAACGCGCCCACGACGAGTGGCGTGTTGGGGCGGCCGCATTGGGCGCAACAGCCATCCATCCGGGCGTTGAGGGACTCACTGAAGGCGACGTGCGCGCCATGCGTGAGAGCGGCTTCGAGGTCAACGTGTGGACCGTCAACGACGTCGAACAGGCCCGCGAGCTCGCCTCGTGGGGCGTCACCGGGATTTTCACGGATCGTCCCCAGGATTTCCCCGCCTGGGCGTTGGCGCGCTAGAGGCAGTGGGCGCGGCAACGCGTTAATCCCCTCAGACGAACGGTCGGGGTCGCGTGCGCGACCCCGACCGTCTCTCGTTTTGCGTTAGATTCCTCGCTTATGCTTCGCCTGCACGGCGCGCAAAACGCTTCGAGACGTGCTTGGCCAGCGACAGTTCCGCGATGGAATCTACTACCATGAGGCCGCCGACGATGCCCGCGAAGCGCATCCAGCCAGAGCGGGGGGCGGGGGCGCGTACGGCGGACACTAGCATGGCGACTCCGACGACGGCCTCGGCCGCGACAGCCGCGTGGATGATCCAGGGGCGTTCAACGGCGACGGATTCGTAGGAGTTCCATAGGGGCTTGACCATCGACTGCGGCTGGCCCATCATGATGTCGACGCTGCGCCCGATCGCGTTGGAGATGCCGCGCGCTAGGTGTACGGTGATGCCTTCAACGTCCTCGATGTCCGTGGTTCCCAGCAGGAAGCCGGCGACGGAGCCGGGAAGACCCAGGGCGCGCACGACCTTCCACACGGATTCTTCGCCCGTCGTTGCCACGGATGCCCACAGCGCGTCGGCGTCGGCTCCGGGCACTGCCTGGGCGATGGACAGCAGGTCGAGGCGGTCGCCCACCAGGTCGATGACGTCGCCGGGCAGATCGATGGCCTTGTCGTGGCCGCCAGGAACAATGGCTGCGTCCATGCACCAGTTGTGCGACACGATGTGCTCAAGATGATCGTCGGTCACCAAGAACACCTGGAATTCGCCATCCGTGACGGACAGGGTGACCAGCGGCAGGTCGCCAAAGTTCCACCCTTCCTTTTCGGCGGGTAGTTCCGCGAGCAGCGCGCGATGGTCGTCGGCCAGCTCAAGATCACCCAGATCGATGCCTTCCAGGGCCGCGAGGAGCGGAACGGACGAGGCCGGGGTGCGACCGATCTCGACGATGCGGGTGGAGGTGGACTCAGCGGCCTCGTCGCTGGCATCGTCCGATGGCCACACCGCGCCCAGTGGCGAACCGCCTTCGGGTAGGTGGTCGGCACTGGCGTTACCGATGCGCACCTCAGCGTCAAAAAGGACGGCGAGATCATCGGCCAGTTCAGCGGGGGTCGGTCCGGGGAGGACATCGCTCCCACCTGCGGGGACGGTAGCGATGTGATCGTTCGCAACCGCGACATTGAGGCCGAGCATTTGCGGCGACGAGGGGAACCATTCGAGCTGAGCAAGGATTGCGCGTTCTTTGAGTTCTCCGGCGACGACGGCGGGATCCAAGTCGTGGCCGATGATCATGCCTTCACTGCGGGTCCAGTCCTGGGCCATGTCACTACCTTCCTGTCGGTGGTGATGTTGTCTCACCACACTTTGTTCCATTGTGACGCGTGGCTCGCCATTCTGCTCGCCCGCGACGGCGCGTCAGCGCCTTTTACAGTTGTGTGCCTCCCCATTCAACGACGGTGAAGCCGTTGCGCATCGGCGTCGAAGCGAATTCCTGCGGCGTGACCGCCTCGTCCGCTTGCGCCGCACGGATCGTCATAAACACCCGAATGAAGGTGTCGGGCGCAACCTGGTTGCCGGCCTCGTCCGCGAACGAATAGGTCACCTGCTGCGTGTAGGAGGAGGCGTCGAAGGAGATGAACGTGTACTCGTTCGCGCGGATTTGCGGTGCCCAGAACGTGATGAAGTCGGCTGCTTCTTGATCGTTGAGGCCCAGCTGTCCCAGTTTCTCCTCCAGGAACGGCACCGCATCCTCGCGCGCGACGACGAAGCCCTGCTCGGGCGCTTCCTGCCACACAGGCCCATCCCAGAACAAGGACGGGTAGGTGCGGCCGCTCGCGTCAGTCAGCGTGCCGTCGGGCGCGGCGTCCACTGTCCACGAGGCCTGGACCCCTTTGTCTGTCTGCACCTGGCTGCCCGGAGCCGGGTAGACCGTCTCCAGCTCGCCCGCGACATCCAACGTCACCGTCAGCTGTCGCTCCTCCTGCGGATACAGGTACACCACCGGCTTGTAAACGTAACCCTCTGTAGAAGTCGGCGAGGGATGAGGGGCGACGCTATGCGTTGGCGCGGGTGAAGACGTCGGAATCGGGGAGGGACCGAGTGTGGGGTTACCCATCGGCGAGCATTTGTCCCCCGAGCACTCATCCTGGAAGGCGGGAAGTACTCCGAACATGAGCACGACAGTGCCAACAGCGGCTGCGACGAGGACCGATACGATGGCAATAATCGTTTTCCTCATGACTCCTATGTCCTTTTCTTGGCGGTCGAGCATCGGGCGCTCACTCACGCACGACAACCGCTTCGCGTAACCCCATCATAAGCGCTCCCTTTCCGCGCTTTCAACGACCTAACCCTCCAGAGGTATCTGGACTCGTCCTTGCCTCCTCGAAATGAGACGATGAATGAGTCGCAGGCTGGACGCTGCTATCCTGACCAGTTGCGCGGCTCCACGGACGCAAGGGGAGCCGCACCCCTCACCTGAAAGCAGCTATCATGCCTCTCCTCAGCATCGCAGCCATCGCCGTCGCTGCCACTGTCTTTGTCGTCCTGTTTCTGTGGGCGAGCTTCGTCTCCGCGTCTCCAGGCGAGATTAAGGTGATCTCCGGCCCCCGAGGCCAGCGCGTGCTCCACGGTAAGACGGGTTGGAAGGTCCCCCTGCTGGAGCGCGTGGACACGATGACCGCCTCGATGATTTCCGTGGACGCCCAGACCACGGATTTCGTCCCCACGAACGACTACATCAACGTGCGCGTCGACGCGGCCGTCAAGGTCCGTATCGCGACCGACGACCCGACGCTGTTCCGCGCGGCGACTCGTAACTTCCTCTACAAGACGACCTCCGAAATCTCCGAGGAGGTGCGCGACACCCTGGAGGGCCACCTGCGCGCCATCATCGGCCAGATGCGACTGACCGACATCATCACCGACCGCGCGGCCTTCTCCGAGCGCGTCCAGGAGAACGCGAAGCAGGACCTGGAGGAGATGGGTCTCGAGATCGTCGCCTTCAACATCCAGAACGTCACCGACCAGAACGGCGTCATCGACAACCTCGGCATCGACAACACCGAGCAGATCCGCAAGACCGCGGCCATCGCTAAGGCGAACGCGCAGAAGGAGGTCGCGCAGGCGACCGCCGTCGCTCAGAAGGAAGCCAACGACGCGCAGGTCGCCTCCCAACTGGAGATCGCCCAGAAGCAGACGGACCTCGCCAAGCGCCAGGCCGCCCTGAAGGTCGAGGCCGACACCGAGAAGGCGAAGGCAGACGCCGCCTACGAGATCCAGTCGCAGATTCAGCGCCGCGACATCGAGCGCGAGACCGCGCAGGCCGACATCGTCAAGCAGGAGCAGCAGGCGGTCATCAAGGAGAAGGAAG
>ERZ773007.32-NODE-32-length-64379-cov-13.247124_pt1 | contig 64379 bp, 63 predicted proteins | sample MGYA00580665_ERZ773007 | MGnify/ENA primary metagenome ERZ773007 (study PRJEB29015, sample SAMEA2738122) | human oral metagenome | biome: human oral; feature: human-associated habitat; material: saliva | place: China | collected 2167 ... | reverse complement strand
GTAAAACACGCCCCAAAAACACGACCATGCGAAAAACAGAAACTATATGACCAAGAAAATAATTCCCATAACCAAGGAACACGATTTCCATAACCAAGAACCGTAACTATATAACCAAGAAACATGTTCATGACCAAGGCGTTAAAAACGCTGTTTTGTACCGTAATTATGCGAGTATGGCTATGTCTGGAACTGGTCTTTTGGGGGTTTCTATCTTCGCCGGATGATCTCTTGCGCTCGCCATACGAGGTCGGCGGGCGTGGTGTGGAACGCTTGCGCAAGCTGCGTGATCTGGTTGATCTTGATGTCGCGTTCTGCGGAGAGTATGCGCATGAGAGTGCTTACGGGGATACCGGACGCTTCGGATAGTTCGCGCACGGTCATACCGCTAATGGCTCTTTCAGCGGAGACGGCTTTCGCGACAGCTTGGTTCATGTCCATACGTTTGGAACACTCACGCGGCGTGAGAGAGCAGGGATAAAAGTGTCCCCGCCCCGGACGATGCCGAGACGGGGACAAGGGGAGAGATAGTTAGCGGCCTGCCTTCTGAATGTCAGCAACCTGCTTAACAGTCATGCCAAGGAGTAGGGCGATTGTCTCTTGCGAGTAGCCTTCCTTCGTGTAGAGCTGCGCACTGCTCACCAAGTCACCGTCCTCGAACTCGGCGGCAAACACGGGAGTACTTACGATCACCGAATAACTGAAATACGACCAGTCTTTCTTCGGGCCACCTTCGCGGAACACTTGCTTCTTCCCACCGTAGATGGGGAAGAACTTATCGGCCTGCGGGTCGTAGGCGATCAGGCGCTCCATGTGGCGCTTGCGTTCTTTAGCGTCCTTAGCGGAGTCCACGTCATGCAACGTGTCTTTGAGGAGCTGCGTGAGGCGACTGACACGCTTCAGCCTGTAAGGGCCGGGAGCTTCCATCAGGTGCCTATAGAACGCGCTGTCAACGTTCCTGAAAACCTTGCTCTCAAAAACGTGGTTGAGGTCGTTGTAGTACAAGCCCTTGTACATGTCCCGCGTCGGCGGGCACTCGACAAAGTTACGTACCACGTCGCACAAGCCTTCCAACACTGGCTGCTCAAAGTCTTGATACCAGCCACCGTCAACGGACATGCGGAACACTTGCTTCCCGTCTTGCATGAGCTTGTATAGCCACGTCTCAAACCCATAGCGTCCGTCAAAAGTCGCTGTGTAGGCGAGGCCCGTGAACGTCTGGTCGATATTCACGTTCGGGCCTTTCGTGCGCGCTGCGTAAATCGAACCGGAGTACAAAAGCGCGCTTTCCTTGTTCATCGAGCAGACGAGCCTAACGGGGCCTTCTGTGGAAGCGAAAGTGAAAGCGTCATCCGGCTCTCTATCCTCGGCGGGCTTTTCTTCCGCGTCCTCGTGGGCTGACACTGCCTTACGGTCAGGCATTCCAGACTTGATTTCAAGCTCGCGTTCTTCGCCGCCCGCCTCCATCTCGTCAAGCGAATAGGTCACCTCAAAACACGTGGTGAAGCAATCGTTCTTAAAGTCGTAAGCCCGCAAGCATGAAGCGTGCTCAGCGTATTTCTTGGGGACAGTCGGCACGAACCACGTGAACAGGTTCGTATCCAAGTCCCATAGGAGCGAAATACCGTCCTCTACATACGGGTGGGTCTTGACGAACTTTTCCGCCGCCTTCCGAGAGTCGAACACTCGACTAGGTGACCATTCTTCCTCCCCGGCGGGAGTGAACTGCGGGCGCTCAGCCCACAAGTAATAGTCCTCACCGGACTGGCAGACGAACCGAGCGGGAACACCTTCGGGAACGATATCGTCACCGGGGCCGTCAATCGCGATCTCGCTAATATGCGCGGCTTCACGAATGATGGTCTCTAAGGTTTTCAAGACCTCGCTGATATCCCAACCGGCCTCAGTGTCATTGAGAATACGGTGAAGATTAGCTTCTAGGTTGAGCGCCCACTGGACGTGAGTGTGCTCAACGCGCCACTTCTTGCCTTCTTGTTTGATTGTCGCGTAAATACCTGCTTGCGCCATGACGAGCCTGCTTTCTTACTTGTCGGCCATTGACCGTTGGAGTGCGGCAACCTGCTTAACGGTCACGCCGAGGAGTAGTGCGATGGTGGGCTGACTGTAGCCTTCCTTCGTATAAAGCAGGGCTTCCATCTTCGGTTCTTGCCCGTGAGCGCGCACGGGAACGCTCACTACGTTTTGGTAGCTACAAACCGCGAGTGCTTCACGTATACGGGCTTGGATATCGCGCGCGCCGCCGAGAATCATGCCAAGCCTCCCATCGCGCTTGACCGTGAAACAACGGTCTGCGTGACGGTCTCGATCTTCCTGAGTTTCAGCCTCCTCAATATCCCGATAGGTCGCCGTCAAGAGGTTCACGAACTTCGCCACGGGGGGCATGTCTGCTGCGTCGGGGTTTCGTCGGTTCAGCATGTCGATGAAGTCCATTACCTGACGGTATCCGTAGGGGAAGTCGATCTTCTCGTTAAAGACTGCGTGCGGGTCGTTGTAGAGCAGGCCCTTCGTCATCTTCTCGGTCATGTCGTCTGGGTCGTAGGTGGCGACCGTCGTGTAGAGACCTTCGAGGAACATGTCGCCGTCTTGCCCGTCGATCTTCGGGGTGTGGCTCCACCGCCATACTTGCTTGCCGTTTTGCATGAGCTTGTACACCCATGTGTCGAACCCGAAACGAGTGTCAAGCACAGCCGTGTAGGTCAGTCCTTGGAAATCGCGCCTGACGCGGGGCGTTGTAATTGAGTAGATGCTTCCGGTTACCGTGGTGGCCGGGCCGTCGTCGTGGCGCTGCATGGTGTAGTTGATTGTTTCGCCTGGGAGGTGCGCGGGCGTGTAGGTTTCGCCCTTCTCTGGGCCTTCCTCGCTGGGAGAAGAACTGTCACCAAAGAGGGGAATAATGTCCTTACTGCTACTCCTGCCGAAAAACTCAACGCCCTCGATCTCCGGGGCCTTCATTTGCTCAAAGCTGTATGTCACGCGGCAGCAGAACGCATACTGTCTGGTCGCAAAGTTATATGCCCGAATACTGTAGTAGTCGCCTTCGGTGAACCATGTGAACGTGTTCGCATCCAAGTCCCACAGGAGTGAAACAGCGTCCTGAACATGATTGTGGGTGAATATGAACTTTTCTGCTGCTTTACGGGTCTTAAAAACTTTGGAGACAGAGAAGCGGTATTCCTTCGGGCGGTCCTTCGAGAGTTCTGCACCACCTACACAGAAGCATTCTTTCTTGTCGCGCGAATAGACTAAGTACTCGCTAGGAGTCTCATCGACCGATTGCTCAAAGTACTTATAGTCGTCTTGGAGATATTCAACCGCGCTGATATGTTCACAGTCGCGGATAACGTTTTTAAGAACATTCAGACACTTGTCTGCCTGCGTCCGTTCAGGGTCTTGGAGCAGATAGTTCAATACGTGGTGAAGATGCAGTGCCCATTGCACGGTGACGTGTTCTAGGACGTATTCTCCGGTTTCAGGGTTCTTCTGGATGGTTGCGTAAACGCCGCGTTGTCCCATGATGGGGCCTCCGTTTTCTTTTGGTGGAGTGATTGTCTTACCGCTAGGAAATGTTTCCTCTCGCCGCGTGAGCGTGGTTAAAAAAATCCGGTCCCACGCGCTGTACTCAACAAGCGCGCGGGACCGAGTATGAAGTATTCAGATTTTCCGAACGGTTGGGCCTGTGCTCAACAGGCGCGCGGGGCCGGGCTTAAGACGGCGAGAATCTTGCTTACAGGCCGCGCTGGACGGCTGACACGTCCTTAACGCTCATGGCAAGAATCAACGCGATACGTTCTTGCGTATAGCCTTCTTTCGTGTAGGCCAAGACGCTTTCTCGGAATGGCCGGTCTTGGGCTTGCGGGTGAACCAGCGGAGAGCCTGCGAGGTCTTTGTAAGCGATGACATGCGTGCGAGGCCCAGTGGCCTGTTTCGCTTTCTTCTTGGCTTCTGCCGCGCCGATAGCCTGCGCGAACACGCCGTTTTGCCAGTCAACGATGAAGTACGTGGTTCTAAGGCGCGTTTTTTCTTGCCGGGTTTCCGCTTTTTCTATCGCTTTGAGTGTCATTGCGGCGCTGAGTGTTAGGCGTTCAGCTAGGTTCATCTCACCGGCAGACAGTCCTTCACTGCGCGGAACGCTCACGTCACGCACACCCGCGTAGATGTAGACCTTGTAGGTGTCGAGGAGAAGATGTTTAGCTTTGTCTTGGAACAAGGTCCAGTCGTCGTTGTAGCGTAGGCCGTCTTTCACGCCGATCATTAGCTCATCGCGGTTATCGGCAATATGCCTTGCGGTGGTGCATAGTGACTCGAATACGGCTTCCCTCATGTTCTTATAGGTAGAGGGATTAGCGCTTGTTCTAAACACGGGTTTTTCGTCGCGGTAGAACGTGACGATCAGAGTGTCGTAACCGAACCGCTTGTCGAGGACGATCTTGAACGAGGTGGGTTCCCACTGTTCGTGTTCTTTGCCGTGAACAAGGATTTTCTCAATAGTCCCGGTGAGACTGGTTTCCGTGTTTTCTTTGCCTTTCCGGTACTCGATAACTATTGGCCGGATTTTGCTCTCATATTCCTCTGGGGGACGCTGCTCTAAGGGTGTGCGGTAAAGCGGGATTTCAGGAAGTCGGTGGCGTGATTCGCCGTTGATAGCGTTGACTACGGCCCGACGATCACACATCTGCTCGAACGAGTAAGTCACGGCAGAACAACTCTCAACCTTCTCTAGGCCGAAATTGAACGCGACAAAACTGTAGCGCTTGCCCGGAGCGGTGAACCACGTAAACGTGTTCTCATCTAAGTCCCACAAGAGGTTCTTACTCATTAAAACGGGAGAGTAGTGGTTGTAGATCGCGTCGAGAGCTTCCTGTCGGGAATCAAACACTCGCTCATCAAAGTCACGCTCAAACGCTGGCACATCACTAGAGAGCCGCATGTTTGCGACTAAAAGTTTTTGCTTCTTATCTTCCGTGAATAAAGCAGCCCAATCGTCGGGAGCTTCAGCTTCTTCTGCCGAGCACTCTGTGATTGCGTGGATGCTTTCGCAGTCCTTGATGACTTTCAGTAAGACATCGAGGACTTTATATGGGTCCCAGCCCTGCTGGGGTAGAGACATCATGTGGTGGATTGAGTCATGGCTGATGCTCGTGTTTCCCACTTCAACGATACGGACGAGCGTTTTCCCGTCCTTGCGTTGGTTAATGGTCGCGTAGATACCTTCTGACATGCTGCTTCTTTCCTTTCTGGTAAACGAAATAAGGTGCATTCTCACTTAGAGAACCAGCTAGACGAGCAACAAACACCGCTTAAAACAAGGGGAGTGCCCATGTCGCATATAAACGCGACACAGGCACTCGCACTGTGTGTTTCTGGTTCTAGCCCTTCACCGGGTCTTGACGGTTCTTGTCGGGCCTGATTCCAGCCAAAATAGTCGCCATCCAGACGAGTCAACCATAAGGCAATCAAGCACATGGCTAATGGTCAACGGCTCATGCAAAAAACATCTGACAGTCCTACCCGTACCGCCATCAAAAGAACGCCCCTTACAGTCATCGAAAATCTCAAACGTCACTCGCACCCAATGGAAGATGTCTGTTGGCTGAGGTTTCGTCTGAAAAATGCTCACCCGGTAGTTGATCGGGGGAGCGCTGGGCTTTGTTGGGTCGGGCAGGGAGAGTATGCCGCCCGTGTGGATAGCGCCGCGCGGTCTTTGCCACTCCATCACGGCGGTTCCGGCCCGAGTGTCCACGGTTTCACGGTTACGGTTCATGAATTACTTCCCCGAGCATTCTTTCGCGTGAGAGTACAAGGTGTTCATGTCTTGCAGTGATACGCCTTGGACGCTGCTAGTGTCTTGGATTTGCCGGAGAACACGGTCGCTGATCTCTCCTTGGCTTTTCTCGACCATGCACTGAGAGACGCTGGCACTGTAGCCGCCGAACTCTAGGACACCGCCCGGCACATATTCTTTAGCCCACGGGTTGTATTGGACGAAAAGGTAAATGAGAGCGGTGAGTACCGCGAGCCAAATGAGAGTCTTGACTAGGCCAATAGTCTTGAAGATGAGCTTAACCAAAACACGTGTCCTTTCTGAAGAAAGCATCTCTACCAACCGGGTTGACTGGTAGAGAGGCTAGTCACGTTCTTTCCTCCACGGTTAAACGCTTAAAGCTATGCGCCTGTCGCGCTTATTCCCACGGCCACTTTTGGGTGATGCCACGTTCAAGGAGAGGAATCATGTTGAAAGCGTTATCGGTGAGGCCACCGAACGTCCATCGCAAGGGCCGTGAGGCTCCCTGTGCTACGGCGTATCCATCGAGGTTCCACGTGAACACGGGAGTGTTCTCAGCGAAACTGTCGAGAACGCCATCGACTGAGCGGCCCCAAGAGTTCATTGAGGTCTGTTCGTCAGTCAAAATGATGACGCGATCATACGTTTCACCGTTCGCGTATGCGTACTCGATAGCGCGGTCAGTGTAAGTTCCGCCGTAAGAACTGGGCATGGCTTCCGTCGCGCGCAAAAGGTCGCGAGTATCTACTCGAATATCCTTTGCGTTTTCTGCGAAAGCGACGACGCGAACGTTTTCGCCTCGGATAGCGAGCGCAGCCGCAAACACGTTAGCAGCGTCCTGACGAGTCAAACTAGAGCGCTCAGACAAGACGGCGTGCATTGAACCGGACGTATCAAGGAGAACGAGAGTACGGCCCTTGAGTGCGGGAACCGCCGACAAAGAGGCGTTAGCTGCCCGCTGCAAAGCAGGAGCGAACTCTAACGGCGTGTTCTTGTAGGCAGAGTAGAACGCGACGGGGAGAGTACGCGAGGCGCGTGCTTCTTCACGGTCTCCAATACGCTTTGATGCAGCGTCTAGCAAACTGTCGGGAACGTCCTCTGTTTCTGCGATACGACGCAAGCTCATGCGCAGCGCCGTGTAGCCCATAAAAGGAACAAGGGACTCCCACACGCTCGCGGGAACCTTACGCAAAGCACTGGAAACAACTTCAATACTCAAAGCTGCTTCCTTAATGACCTTCTCACTATCGGGGCCAGTTAGGACTTTGATCTTTTCCTCAACAGGTAGAGACAGGAACGCTCGACGCGCACGAATAGTCTCCAATCCCTCAGCAGAGTTAGCTTTTCCGTATGACTCATCGAGGACGAGGCGAACAAGGCGAGACTGTGCCTCATTACGGGGGGAGAGGTGTACGAGGTTGATAACATCCCGCAGCTTGACGGTGCCTGAGTTCATGCGCCCGTTCCACTTCAAGTACGAGCGCTCATTCAAGAGCGCCTTGAGAGCGTCGGACACGCCTCGACGCACACACGAGGGGACGTTTCGACCATAGTTGCTCAGCCACCCGGCAAGGAAATCGCCGGTTTCGTCCAAACGGCCAATGGAAGCCCTAACGATCTCGCGATTGTAGCCAGAAAGCCCAGCTTCAAGACGAGCCTTAACGACACTCATTGCGACGATCATGGGGACAGAACGCAGGCCAACATCTTTACGGAGCCAACCCACAAGCCCGAGAACCCATTCAGGAGAGTTCAATACTTCTTCTTCGCGTGCGAGGCGCTGAATACGCTCAGTGCGTTCGTTAGCGGTTTCGTAGAACGTGTCCTCATTCAGTGAGGTGACGGCAGTGAGAAACAGTTCGCTCTTAGGGGTGCGGGTATAACCCAAGGCACCTTCATGAGTGAGAGCAACGCGGTCTGTGGTAGCGACCGGCGTGGTTGCAGTGTTTTTAGGGCGAGCGGTTCGCGTATTCATGCGCGACATAATTGCCTCCATTATTGGCGTGTTTATTTAGAAAAAAGAGGTGGCGTTAGAGGAAAGACGAACTAGGTGAAAAAACATCCACTATGTAGTAACCCAGTTCAGCGCTTCTAACGCCACCAGCGGAGCGAGTGGGAGTCGAACCCACGGAACGAGTTGTTTCCCGTTCACTTCATTAGCAGTGAAGCCCTTTCGGCCACTCAGGCACCGCTCCTTTGGGGTGCCCCCTCCCCAAGGAAAGCAGAGTCAGTATTGACAGCAGGGAGGAGGCGTATTGAGTTATGTTGTTGTGAACTGCGCACACCTGAATGATGTGTACCTAAATTGTAGGAGTATGGCAGTTCGTTAAGCAAGCTACTTTGGTGTGAACTAGGCCACTAGCGAGCGTCGTTCAGGCCACGAGCAACCGCACCCATCGCACGCTTACCCCCACCACCAAGCAACTGGCCCACACCAAACAACGCGCTCGCGGTGAACCCAAACGCGCTACGCCACGTCTTACCGAGGAACCCGATATCGTTGCGCTTCCACGTGTCAGTAGTCCACTCCCACGTGCGCTTACGACCACGCGACAGATAGCGGGTGGCGGCATACATGGCCGCTTGAGTGTCGTCATAGCGGCGCATACCAGTCGGAACCCCGTGTTCTTCACTCCATGTGGAACGGTCGAACTCTTCCCCGGCAATCGTGATGTGTTGGAGAGTCGGGAAAGCAGCGAACATTTGCCCGATGCTCTTACGCCCCTCAAACCCGAGATCAGGGCACACATACGACATGTAGAACTGCCATGAGTCAAACGACATGCGGCGTAGGTTGTGCATCTCGCGAATCATCCGCCAGTTCGCAATAGGAGCGATATTGCTTGACCGTACTGCCTCACGCAGGTACTCGGGGATAGCTTCAATGTCCCATTCCTCAGCGACCTTAGTCTGATAGGCAACGCCATTGAGGATGACGAGGCCACCGGCCACGCCCAGACGCTTCACGCGGCCCCAGTCGCCAACCCACTGGCGCATATCCTGATAGATCGCGTCCTGAACGCCGTCGGGAGTGAGTTCTTGCGCGTGGATAGTGCGAGGCGTGCCCTTGTTGAACGAGAACCCGCCGTACTGGTTCGGCGTGACCGGGCTAGTGGAGTAGTCCCATCCGGGAGCGGGTGCCGTCACGTCGTTCATGCGAGCATTCACCGGCACGGGAGCATCATCGGGAATGTCAGGCATGATCGGCGCGGGAGCGCTCACAACAGGCATGGCAGGAGCAGTCGTAGGCTTAGGCTCCTCGCCCCACCCGCCGACGGTTTCCGCCTTCTGGGCGGGCGCAGTGTCAGTGATCGACGCGAACGCCGAGTCATCCCAAGCGTCCTCTTCTTCCATGCGCAACGGGTCCGCAGCGTCCTCTTCGGGGAACTCATTGGGATACACGCGGGCAAACAGTTCGCGTTCAGCGTTCACTGGGTTTTCCGACCGGTTGAACGCCGCATAGAACTCAGCAGAGGAGTACATGTACTTCGGGCGCAAGTCCACGAGCCATTCTTGCCACGTCCCCGGATACCCGGCTTCCTTCACGACGAGGTTCGCCGCGTCGGAGAGCTTCTGTAGGGTTGCAGCGGCCTCAGCGCGTGACACTCCCGCGCGTTCAAGGTAGCCAATGAACCCCAAGGCCGGGTCAAGTCGCCCATCATCAAGGGACACGTCCTTGCGGACAGAATCAACGTCCACGCCCGCACGCTTCATGTATTCCACGGAGAACGGCCAGCAGTACCCGTCCTCTTCGGCTTCCGCATACAGGAGACCAGGACGGAACGGGAGAGCAGTTTTAGCTAACTGTTCATCACCCTTCACGAGAGCACGCTCAATGTTCGGGCCGTTGAAGTCTTGCACGTAAGCGAACGCGCGCACCGTCTCAGAGAGCTTGTCGTGCATGAACCCGTTCGGGGAACCCTGATTGAGGTACTGGGGGCGTTCCTTGTTGTAGCCGATAAACGCATCAGCAGCAGTCAAGGACGAGGCGAACGAGAACACGAAATTATCCATGTTCCCCAGCTTCACGGTCACACCCTGAGTACGGTTCAACGGGGGTACGAACGTTGAAACAGGAGTAGGAGCCACCTCATGCTGACCAATGAGGAAGATATCGCTCACGGCCTGCTCACGGTTCTTATAGTTCGCGTTACCAATCGTCGTGATCTTGTCCGCGCTCATGCGGATACACTCACTGAACATTGAGGCCCACAAGTGAACCTCAGTGATCGCATCCTTGGGTTTCTTCTTCTCATCAAACCCGGACGCTTCCCACGTGTCATAGCTGTTCACGTAATCAGCGGGACGCGCGTACTTAGCGAGCTGTACAAAGAACCGGCTCATCGACAAGCCGACGTTACTGATCTCATCGAAAACGAACGATACGCCCTTCTTGCCGCCCAACTGTTCGGCAACGTCCTCGCCGTTCGTGCGAGCAAGGAGAATGCCCATAGCGAGAATCATGTACCGGATGTAAGCGACCGTACCGAGCAGACCGGGGTAGCTTTCCCCTTGGAAGCCGAGCGGCCTCAAATAGGACGGGACGTGAGCCATGCGGCCCAGTTTTTCTACCTGATCGGCACCGAAATGCCCAAACAAGTCCGTGCCCTTCTCGCTACCGAAATCAGGGCCGTTAATGACGAACGCATTCGGGTTGATCTCTAGCAGGAGGGAAGCCATATCGGGCTTATTGTCCGCAAGACCAAGGGCCTTACCGGCAATGAGCATCGCCGCAAGATACGCCTGAGTCATCAGGCCCTTACCGGAACGAGAACCCGCTAGGACAACATGCAGGCCACTCTTCGCGAACGCGGACAGGGCCTTGGACGTGTCAACAATGGTCTCATCCAGTCCGAGGCCGAAAATAGCGACGGTTTCAGCCCGCAGGTTCGTGCCTTGACTCATCTTGGCTTCAAGAATCTTGTAGGCGAAAATCGGGGCGGCGTTAGCGAGAATCGTATCCACGTCATAGCGGTGTTCCCACATGAGGCTGCTACGAACCGGCGCATACGACCGGCTCTTATTACCCGCAGCCACACCATAAGCGCGTTCCACGGACTCTTTAGCGATATCGTCACCTAGTTCCTCATGGTGCGTGAGGGAACGCAGCTTGAGCTTGGTGAGGGTTGCTCGACTGTTGACCTCAAACGAGGACACGAGGAAACACGTTGTCATCGCATTGTAGATACGTTCCAACGCACCTGACACGCTGTTCTTCACGCTCTTAGACGTGTAATCCTCACCGTTACTCGCGGCCCGCAGGAGAAGTTTCTTCACGACAGCTTGAAGCATCGTTTCCAAGCTGGGTTTCACTTCTTGTTCGAGGTAGGTTTCCCACTTGGAAGCCGCAGGGTGGCGCGGATACGTGTCCGGTGACGTGGGGTCAAAACCGCGCCCGAAAGCGTATTCGAGCATCTTGTAGGGGAAGTAGAACTCGGTGTCTTTCGCATACACCGCGCCACTAGAGTCTTTCCCGTTGACGACGATCTCAGCGATCTCGTTAATGTCCCTCGTGGGCATGGCTTCCAACTGGGGGACAAGGCCCTTAATGACCTTCCATGTTTCCATCGTCACCGAGTCCGGTAGGCGCATGAACGCCCGGCCCTCGTCGTTGATCGCCAACACGCGGCCCTTAGAGTCCTTCCCGTCCGCACCCGTGTTTTCGGGGGCGAGAATACCGAAAGGTTTAATGACCTCATAGCCGGAGGAGAAGATTCGCGTGTATTCTTCCGCGATCAGTTCGACGCGGGCGAAAATCACTCCGTTAAAGAACGACAAGGCTTCATCGGGCACAGTCTTGTCCGGCTCACGTTCCCCGTTGAGAGCGTCAATCACTTCTTGAATCGTGATGCTCTTAGAAATCGTGTCGAACCCGAGTTCTTCGCGCTGTTCTTTCGGTAGGGCATGGAGATACAGAGCGGCAGACAAAGATTCGTTCTCACAGTCACACATCACGCCGTGGAACTGTTCTTTCGTGAACTGTCCCAGAAGCGAGCTGCTTGCAACGACAGGGAACCACTCGGGCTGAGAGTCAAGCGGAGACAAGTCCCACGTGAGAGCTGCAATAGCATCAAGATAAATCCCGCCACGCTGAGCAGCGGCCTTCAACAGTCGCAACAGGCTCATGCGCAGTGGGGAAGCCTCAAACTCAGCGAGACGCGCAGCCAACCCGTCATCTTCAGGCGCGCGGAAAGCATCAACCGTCTCAACGGCTTCCTCTTCGTCGGGCATACGCGGGCGCGTACACAACCCCGACAGGAACGTCTCTAGCGTCCCGCCAATCATGTCCGCAGAATACGTTTGAGGTGAGAGCTGGAAACTGTTCATCACCATGTCATAGGGCTTCACTTGCACGTACTGGCCCATTTGAGACAAGTCAACAGCGAACTGCAAGGGAACGGGAGCGTCCAACAGGAGCGGGCGAGCATCCACGCCACCACCTTGAGCTTCCGCGTAAGCCTCACGCTCACGACGCAACGCGCCCGCAAGCAACTCAATACCCATCACGTTCTCATCAGGGATACGGTAAATCGCGCCAATACGAGTGCCCTCAGTGAAGAACCGCGACAAGTCCACGCCCTCAAACATGCTTTCCGGCGCGACAATCACTTCCAACGCGCCGAACTGCTTATACGACAACGCGCGCAACGGAGAACGCCGCGAATCAGCGTTCTTCGGGTTAGCGGGAGTCAACGCGCCCTTATTCGCCCCATGCTTTTCTACATACACGCCGTCATGGGAAATAATCAGGCTCTTCACCGTGTTAGGAGTCCACGAACCGTAATCCGTGCCCTCACCGTCGGTGACCCAATGACCACCTAACGCCTTCAACACGTCATCAAAAGACACCATGCCCAGTGTCACCTCTCTAGTCGTGCCCACACTAAGGGCAAAGAAAGTTACCAACCTACAACACCAAAAAACGTGGGGGAGAGAGCATAAAAACGTGAGCCGCACGGCCCATCGAGGCTAAGACCGTGCGGCTCACGCCGTATTTATTCACTGTGAATCAACTGGAAGCAGCACAACCGCCAGCACTCACATATCCAATGCTACAAGCCGCCAGTCATTCTGTCAGTAACACGCCTAAAAAGCACAAGGCCCGCGCGGCCCACCGGAAGTGGAGGGGGCACCGCGCGAGCCTTAAAACGACACAAATACGCGGAAAATGAGGAAACCGCATACCTGTGTCGCTGTGCGACCTGAATACAGAGGACGTAAAGCACGATCATCGCTACCGGGCTTTTTGTTCTCACACGTAAGCATACAAGCAACGCGACGTAACGCAAATCACTTTACTGAGTAAAGGCTGTAAATAGGCGAAAAAAATCAGGCCCACAGCAACCGCACATTCCAAAGTAAATTGCTGTGGACCTGAAAGCTGCTAGGATTAGCAGCACCAATCAACTAGAGCCAATATAGCACATTCCCTTAATGGTGCGAAGCCTTTGGAAGCCTGCGAAAGCTGGTTGTCTACTGGGGGGCCAGGAGTACAGGAATCTCACGACCTCCCCACCGACTGACACTCGGTGCGTCCCCGGTTTGTGCGGGATTTTTTAACGATCTGCAAAACAGCGAGCCTATCCCCGTATGGTGATGTGCGGGGGCGAAGGGGTGCCACGGCTCGATTCAATCAGTCAAACAGGATTTGAGTGGTTGGGTGTGTCTAACAAACCAGTGAGATTACCGGAGTTTGCAGAATATGCCGCCACCGGTTGAGAGTAATGCCTCGGCCCCTACGACGACGCTATACGTGACGAGAAAAGTTTGTGTTGATTCGTAGTGCCTCTAAGAGTCTTAGCTTTACAGCGAGTTTTTACTTGTTGTTTGCTGAGATGATTAGAGGCACTTCTCTGCCCACTGCCGCTCAAAGAAAAGAGTTGAGTAACGCTGTTGAACAGTGAGCAGTTAACTACAGTTTTCGTGTTCTTAAGTTTGTATTAAAAGCTCCCGCTTCCGCTGTTGGTTGATTTCCGCTCAGGGCTGCACAAACGTGCAAGCATTACAACCCGCGAGTGCAGCGTGGAAGCGCAAAGAAGCGAAACGATAACTCGGTAACCCAGCCACAGTAGAGGGAAGAGAGAGAAGCAAAAGCAAAACCACCCCGGAGGGGCTTTTTGTGCCTAAAACGCTGTGATTTGAGGCGTTTAACAGCATGTACGGGACTTTGTTTGTCTATGTGGGGCCTACTGGCGTTGGTAAGACGCGGGATGCGGCTTCGTGTTTCTTGGATTCCAGTGTCGTCTCACTCAGCGCTATTCACCGTGAAACGTATGGCTCCCCGGTGGTTGAGAGTCGGCATAAAGACGCGGTGACGCGGCGCGCGTTTAAGAGGCTATTCGCTCTGCTGGAACGCGGTTTGGACGCGGTTTTTATTGCGCCTAACGTTTCTCGTATATCTCGGGCGCATTTGTATCGTGAGGTTAAAGCGCGTTTTCCGGGCGTGCGCGTGGTTGTTGTATTGGTGCATGTGCCGCTCGCGGATATCCTCAAACGCTCTAACGGCGTGAGTGTGTCCCGTGTTCGAGACGAGTATCTAAGCCTGCAAATCCCGCGCACTGGCGTTGACTGTGACACGTTCACCGTGCAATCTCCCGACTTCTCGGCGTACCTGCCGGAGATTAACCAGTCGTATCTCACCCCGCATAACAGCCCGTATCACGTGGAGTCTATTGCGGAGCATGTTGCCCTCACGGTGCATAACGCGCGTAAACAGGCCGACCGGCCTCTGTTGGTGGATATTGCGGCGTTCCATGACCTTGGTAAGAGCGTTGCTCGCACGCCACAAGACACGTCGAGGCCATCGTCAGCGTATATCGCGTCCATTTACGGCAGTCACGACCAGTACGCAGGCCATGAGAACGTGAGCGCCGTCTACTGGATGATCGCCCATAAGGATTGCCTTGACTCACAAGCCTTGTTTGTTGCGGAAGCAATCTTTCATCACATGCAAGCGCACCGAGGCTTTACTGACAGGTACATCAAACGCCACCACCTTGACGCTGAACTGTTGGAAACAGCGAGCAGTTTTGCGCGCATCGACAGTGCGTCGAAGATCGTGGACAAGGACATCATGGACACGTACATGCAGTTACGCGCATTAGAAAAACAATAGGCTTAAACGAGATAAACGCGCTCGATCAGCGGTTATAGCGTTAAGAACACCTCCAAACACCCCGTAAGGAGACACCGTGACCAACAAGCCTTACCCACTCCCGCTCTGGCCGGGAGTGAAAGTACACATGCAGATGTCGAAAGACGAACGCAACGGAAAAATCATCTTCTCAGACGGCGCTTTCAGTGACATCGCTTTCGTCCTCAAGCCCATCGACAAGAGAGGCCAAATCTTCGAGGCGGCATACATGACCACCGACGATAAGCCGCTCCTCGGATACCGGCTCGTCTCCCGGTCACTACCCGGACAACCCCTGTCAGTGGTAGACGTTCTACGCGGCCTACGAATCGAACCTCACCGAGTCCGGTGCGCACCCAAGCAGCCTAACAAAACTCTCGCCTACGAAATCGGTTTCTACTACAAGGTTCGCGAGGCTATCGGCGCACACCAGCCCCATACGGCTGACCCGGCAGAAGCGAAAAGAGCCTACCGTAGTCTCGGTGATTGGTGTCTTGAGATTTACCAATACGTGCAAGACGGCGCGTGTTCGCAAGAGGAAGCGAACAAACTTAAGTTCATCATCGACCTGAACACGTTCGAGTACGACGTTGATAGCAGTGGCAGGGTACTGGACATCAGCAAGAACAAACCCCTCCCGCCGCAAGTCCGGTTATTCACTTACAAGGACATCCTCGACACTCCTGCAACGTTTGACGGCTGTTCATTCGACAGGAGCGTGTTCTTGTGGGCCGTGGAAGGCTACACGCAGGAAATGATCGCGTTCTTCATGGGTGTCAGCGCCAGTAAAATCTCCCGCATCCTCAACCAGCCTCTCGACGAGTAGGAAACACGATCATGACAGTCTCAAAAGAATCCGCGCTTTTCCCCGTTGGAACGATCTTCGTTGACCGAGGCAACTACCGGACAGGGGACAGCGTTGTCTTGTTCTACCAAGTGGTGCGCTGCACGGAGCGAACCGTGTGGTACGCGCAAATTCGCGCGCAGGTAGTCGCCTACGACTCGGCAACACTGAGGAAAGACCTTGTTCCGATTGCGGACACCTACCACCCGCGCGTAAAGCCCCACATGGCACGCATCCTCCGAGAGAAAAGATTCCACTGCGTGAAGTCACCAACCGGAGACATAATGCTCCCGTGGGACGGACACCCCGTCAGCCAATACTACGGATACTGAACATGCAAAAGTGGTGGCCCACCAAGAAAACCAAGGCGGGCCACCGCTTTTACCGTTAGGACTCAAAACTCTTTAGCGCACTGTGCCCTTCACGAGCGAGAAGCCAAGCGACAGCCGCCACCTTCCGATAGTGCCCGTCGTAGTCATCAAGGTCCACGCCAAGAGAAAGAACCTTATCCGACAAGTGCGACTCCTTAAGCAAGGAAACAAACGCATATTCCTCGTCGTTACGGGGGTATCGGTTAGCTAAAGACCTGATCGAATCGTCTGTAAGAATCATGCCTTGATAGCCGGGGATAATATCTCCGGCGACAAGACGCACAGCAACCTTCTCAAATGCCTTCCACGGGGCAACAATGCCCGTCCGAGAGTGTTCCGCGCAAGCAGCGTCATACATCATTTCCGCGATCTCACTGGACGTAACCGGATCGCCCTCAATGAGGTTGAACTCTGAACGAGTGTCGTCATACGCAAACCATGAGTTAAGGACACGCCCTTTTTCACGCGAAGTCGCTGCATCAACCTCATCAGAGCTACAGAACCCGGCGGACGAGAAAGCAGGCAAAGAACCTTCTTCACGCGACTGTGTTTCCACGAACCTACGAGCCTTCATGAACTCGCGCAGGAAAGCCTCAGTGGGGTCGTGAATATCTTGCGCTAAAGCAAAAGATGACCTCGCTGCCATCTTGTATGCCCACCACGCGGTATGCACGGCAGTGCGCACTACCGCAGTGTCCCGAGAGTCACTGGGCGGCGCATCAGGAATGCTGATACTGCCCATATATGCAGAATCTTGCTTATGTGTTGCATACACCTGCGGTTCACGCACATCAGCGTTCCCATACAGTGACAGTGAGAAACCATTCTCCACGCCAAGCGTTTCCCGAATCCTGCGGATAGTGCGACGGCACCGCATCGCAATACGGTTGACATCTTCCTCAGTTAGTTCCCACGTGATTGTGCAGTTCAGTAGAACCGCCGCGTAGTACGTCAAGGCCGTCGCGTTAGCTGGCTTGAACTGTTCGGGGAAAGTGAGAGAAATATCGGGCTCAATCGCCGCACGGTCTCCCTCTATCTTCCATTTCAGCTTGTTCACGCTTGTTCCCGCTTGAACCGAGTATGTCTGTCGTCTAGGGCTGTTAAAGACCTCTAGAACCCCCACAAAGCGCGGTTTCTCCCAGTCCGGGTCTTTGTAGAACACGTTCATAAAACGCCGGTCACCATAGGGGCGCGGCCTAGATACAGGCTTCAGGGTGAGCCTTTCAGGTAATAGCAGCATGATTATCGTCCTCTCTGGTTGAGTCTTATGCAGTGAAGTGAAACAGCTGCCGCAACCTAGTTGTTTCAGATTGCGACAGCCGCCATTCTTTTAACGGTTTACCGAACACGTCTCCATAAGCCAGAACGTTCAGGCTCCCTAAACGCCTGTACAATCTCCGCCGCTATCGTGTCCTCGTTCGTCCACTGATTCACGCCAGTAACGAAGCGACCTTCATCGTTCTTCCATACGCCGCGATAAATCATTCCCGGCTTACCGCGCTCTCTTACGCAGCAGGACTCTTCCGTGTCTACCTCGATAACGAGGCCGGTAGCCGGGTCAGTAATGTAACCGTAGCAACCGCGCGCAGCACCGTTAACACGGATGTTCTTCATGTCCACCTGTAAAGCCGGGTTGAGCCGGTGGATTTGGTTACGGAACTTAACAACAAGAAGCATTGGGAAGCCCTTTCCTTGTCATAGCTCAAGAAGAGCTGGGTCTTTTGGTTTTTCACCGCGATACATAGCTAGAACGTCAGCATGTGCGCGACTGTAGCGAGTAATAAACGTTTGCCGAGGCGTTGCAGTCGGCCCTTCCATTGCGCTTTGCAGACACGCGGTTCGGTACGCAGAACACGATGCGGCAACCAACTGCCGTAACAGAGTACGAACTTCTTCCGGCGACCAGTCAAGCAACCTCACGTGAACCGGGATAAGCGTAAACGCATCCTCATAATCGAGGCGGGGCACATCGCCAACACTGATCGCCTCACCAAAGAAGTCGAACAAGATAACGCCACTGTCAGGCACGCGGCCTTGCTCAACCATGCGCGCCATAGTGCGGCGAATACGAGTCGCCACACGCTTCACGTCATCAGCATTAAAGCCCATCCAATTCGGAACAGACGACATCATCAACGCAGCATGACGGGCAATAGTGCGATCAACGGTCGGGAACGCGAGATCACCCTCGTCGAAATACCGCACCAACAGAGGAGACCTAGCCGCTTGTGCGCTTACACGCCCCGCACGCATAGGAAACAGTTCAACCTCAAGCTCACCCAACGGGCGAACCGGATTACCACCGTTGCGCACGTCGAGACTACGGAAGTAGTAACTGACCTTGAAGCGGCGACCGGAATGTGAGTCCACCTCGCGTAGTCGAATGTTCTCTGGGTTGTAAATCACTTCTACTCCTACGATTGCGAGTCCAATGAGACGAGCTGGCTGAGGACGCTCTGCGAGCCTTCGATCTCCTGCACCTGTGCAACGAGCACGTCTGCGAGTTTCTTTGCCGCCATGTATTGCGTTGATTCAACGCCGTAGCGGCTCGCAATGTCCTCAAGGCGCGCAGGGATGGTCGTGGCGCTTCCATCCTTGGATGTCAGCATGTCCGCCAGATTGAGGACCAGAAGCTCCGGTGATTGGTAGGAGCTATTTGGCTCCCCATGATGGAAAATCTCAGCCCAGTACGCAAAACCGAGAGAACGCAACAGGTCGCCACCGAGTTCTTCGTGCTCGGATTGTTCATGGGCAAATTGATAACCAACGTCGTGCAGGTATCCCATGACGAACATTTCTCGACACTTCTCGTCCGACCACCCGAACAGGACGCGCCCCAGTTCGGAAGCCTTCACGCCCACACCGTGACAGTGGCGCAGCCTGTTCTCATCCATGCCAATTGCAAGCATCGCATCAGTCATCATGCAATCCACTTTCAGAGCTGGACTGACGCGGGTAGGCCGTTCGTGGTCATTGGTGCGCTCATGAGCGTCGAGCAACGTTCGCTATAGCTATTCCTGAACGTCGTGTACAAGGTGTTACGGTCAACGCCAGCAGGAACAGCCTCTACCACCTCGGCAGCTTCCTTAAACGCCGCCCACATGCAGAACACGAGGTGACGAGTGAACATACGAGAGCGCTCCTCGTCCATGAGCATCAAGTTCGAGTCCATCACAAAATGCCCGAACGCATACGTTTCTAGAGCCTCACGCTGAGTGATTTCCTTACCGAACAGCGTGAAAATAACCGGCCTATGAAGCCCCTCGTTTTCGATAACGACCTTCATGTGGCGACGAACATTACGAGCCGCGACAGTCGCATCCTCAACAGTGAACGTGGCGGCGGTAAGGAGCTGAGCGACAGTGAAACGCAAGGCTTCCTTGTTGGCAAACAATGAGTCCGTCGTGTACTCACACAACGCAGTCCCATTGGGGAGCTTCACGCGAATACGCCCCATGTCAGCGTCGGTCTCAAACCGGGCGACCTTCTTCTTCCCATCAGCACGGAAGTTATAGAACACGTCCCCGCCTTTCACGGACACGCGATCAGGATAGTAAAGCACGGCTAGGTACCTCTTTCTTTGCAGGTTTTGGTCTTGACTGTTAAACGCCCACTAAACGGCGCACACCACCGTTAAAGGTCAGCCGGAATCCGATCATTACGGTCCAAGTTGTACTGGCTGATCTGAAAATCGTAGTCCACGCTGTACATCTCGTTATAGGCGCGTGAAGCGTCTATGCCACGGTAGTTCAACGACGCGGCGCACCCGTTTTCGTGCGCCCGCCACGCGGCGTAAACCATGTTCACGAGGCGCTTCCGGTTCCCCCCAGACTGGTGAATCAGGTCAGTGCGAGCCATGAACGTGCCCGGAGCGGTCTGTGCGAACACGTCCAGTTCGCCGGGCCGATAGTAGTGCAGCATCCCACCCAACAGGTCGAACACGATGTCCAAGGGCATACCGTTTTCCCGCTGCTCTGCGCGGCGCATAAAATCACGCGCCCGGCTTGCAACAAGCATCAAGTCCTCCCGCGTGTACCGCCACGGGGCGACAAGCGGGAACATGAGGCAGGAGACCATACGCAAATCCGGCTTACGGTCAGCGACGTAAATGTTCCACGCGAACGACGCTTGCGGGTGGAACCCCTTAGTCTTACCCGTCGCAGTCACTTGAATCGTGGACGCACCCACTTGCCGCAACGTTAAAACCCCAAGACTCAACTTAGGGTTTCCGGGCCTCTGGTAGGACACAACAATGTCCCCCTGATACGTTCCCCACACGTTATCTTTCAAGTCAGGGGACAAGATCACGTTCCGAGGATGGAAAAACATTCTTAGAGCCTCCAAAAGCGGCCAATTAGTTACCGATAACAGCATGAAACGCGCGGAATAACAGGGGAAAAGCATTAAAACGAGGAGTTTTAAGGCAAACGGGCACCTAGTGAAGGAACAATCATGCAGCTCTCAGACGCATTCGACCTTGGTAAGGCCACCACGGCTACGCTCAAGCGCCAGAAAGTCACCCTCGACCAAGTACGAGCCGACACCGGACTACGAGCCAAGATCACAGCAAGCGTCCTCCGCAAAGCCATTAAAGACGGCTTCCTGTGGGACGGGCTGAAAGTGCGCGTCCAAGCGTGGGGGCCAGCGGTTCTTGTTGAACTGTGGGCACTCGCTGAGCCGGACAACCAGAAGCAGCTATGTGGCTTGTTCTCAATCGTCCAAAGCGAAAGCGGTAGGGCTGTCGTCAATATCGCGCCAGAACTAGAAATCAGTAGGCAACGCGCGAACATTATTCTCCGCAACCTCACGTCACCCCAAGGCCAACCGCCGTTGAAAACCGACCTCGGACTCTACGTCGGCTACGGGACTCGTCCCAGTGACGGGAACGCCACCACGCCACGTTACCCAGCGGACATGCCCGAAGCAGCCAGTGCAGTGCTTTTAGCGTTCCCGCAAGACCTGTCAGAACGCCCCCTAGTGGCAGGCAGTCGCGTATTCACCGTCCGCGAGTGGGACAGTATCGTCCGCGCCAGCGTCCTGAGCCTACGTTTCCTCAACGATGGACTGATCGTCTGCTCCCGCTAAGGTTTACGAAAGACACTCGTGTTAAACCTCCTTACTGGCCCTGCCGAAGCATTGACATATAAGCCATACAACCGGATTTTTACACCGCCCTTAGAAAGGCAGGGTTTCTCATGCCAGCGCTTTATATCCTCATCGGCCCAGCGGGGGTCGGTAAGACAAGCCTTGTGAACAGGATTAGCGCCGGTAATGTCGTGTCTACAGACGCTATTCGCATCGAACGATACGGTTCCCTCACGGAAGGCAACAAACATAACCCGCAAGTATTCAAGGCTGCTTACAGTTACATTCACACGCTGCTGGACATGGGACAAGACGTGTTCTTTGACGCGACGAACATTAGGCGACTCTTACGCGCCGATCTGTATCAGGACGTGAAGAAACGTCACCCTAATGTTCCCGTCATCGCGCTCATCATTCATAAGCCTCTCGCTCAGATTCTCGCCCAGAACGCTTTACGCATGGGGGACGCTCGGGTACCTGAAGAAGCTATCCGCTACATGTACCTACATTTGGATATTCCGCGCCTCGGAGTAGACGCAGACGCAGTAGAACTGCAATGCCCCGCGTTCGACGAGTACATTCCCGAAATGACGCTCAACATTGACGCGCCCCACCGCAACCCCTACCACGTGGAAACAATCGCTAAACACCGCGAGCGCGCCATACAAATCGCATCAACCAGCCCATACGTGGACAACCCGGCGTTAGCCCATGCAGCGGCTTACATTGACCTTGGTAAACCCGTCGCACGCACCCCTCAAGACACGTCCACACCATCAGGCGCTTACGTCGCGGCCCACTGCGGCGGCTACGACATGTACGACTGCTACGAGAAAGTCAGCGCCCTCTACTTCCTCATTGCACACAAGACCACGCTCAACCCCTACACGTGGCACGTAGCCGAAAGCATCTTCCAACACGTTCACGCGCACAGTGGGTTCACGAAACGCTACACCGCCACCCACCACCTCACGCGCGACATAAACGCCACAAGCAGACAGTTAGCTTCCATTGACCAGCAAGCCAGCCTCATCGACACGCGCCTACTCAACGACTTCAAGCGCCTACAAGCAACCGAAAGGAAAACAGCATAATGGCACGCAATAAGGAGATCGCCCGTCTCCCTCGCAACCCGAAAATTTCCGCTGTACTTGTGTGGGAGAAAGACAGGGAAAACGAACTCGGGAAACTTGTTTTCAGCGACATACGGTACGAGCCGATCATTATTAAAGTGGACGAGCTGAAAGGAACCCATCAGCCGCTCACCCGCATCGTCTACTACCGTGACGGCCAAGAGGTTGCCTTCGCTATCTTGTCGAAAGAGTTTCTTCCGCTAGACGCTCAAAGGGTCATGGGTTGTATCGACGTAAGAGCAGATGAAATACGCTCCTACCATCACGCGCCCGACGTTTTCAAGATGATTTTCTACAAAGCTCTAGCGTTCGTTAAAAGCGACAACTTTGGTGTCAAGCTACAACCGGGAGATGCCCAGACAGTCGCCGCTGAAATCACCCTTTGGGCTGAAAACATATACAAAGCCCACGGCGTTAACCATGATGAAACGGCTATTTACGATATTGCTACAGGCCGGTTAAGCCCCGTCAGGACAGGCAGTGATTCACTGACCATAGACGATCTTCGTAGACGGTTCCCCATCAGCTACCGGCAGGTCATCATGACCCCCGGAAGCCTGCATGGGCTAGATACTCATGACACGATTCTCTACTGCCTAGCGTGCAAAGTGTCGCTCGATGACATCGCGTTTTTCGTGTCACTCCCCAAGGCGAAAGTGAGAGAGATTATCGGGGAAAGCCTGCTCGGAGAGAAGAAAACCCGCCCGCTAGACGAGAATGAGTCGAAGCTCTACCCGCGTGGCACGATTCTCTCAACGACCCACACTGACCCGCGCGCGCATGTCAGATATTGGCAGGTCATCCGCTGCACCGAGAAAACGCTTTGGGTACAAGAACTCAAAACCAAACCGGGCTTATACGACCAGATACGCCTCACCGATCTCCCCGTACCTAACGTGCCCGCTAACAGCATGGTTTATCAGTGCCGTATTAACCCCAAACTTGGACGTGAAACGCCTATCCACGTATGTGGGCAGCTCGCCCACGTATGGCAACCGCAAGCTCCGATCATCTAACAGTCGAAAGGAAAAACCGCATAATGGCACGCAACCCAGATATCGCTCAGGTTCCGACCAGTCCGAACGTCACTGTCAGACTTGAGTGGGAGAAGAAAGACGAACGTGGAGTCCTTGTTTTCAGTGACGCACGATATGAGCCGATCAGTGTTGAGGTGGAGGAACTTAAAGGAACCCACCAACCGATCACTCGCATCATCTACTACCGTGGCGGCACTGGTGTTGCACGCTATGTCAGGCCAAAGTCAGGCGCACCATTAAACGCGCAGAGCATCATGGCAGGCATTGAAGTAACACCGGACAGAATGCGCTCTGTTCAGCGCATGATTGGGCTGAAGAAGATTTTCTTCTACAAGACTGTATCTCTCATTAAGAACGGCCCGTTCAATGGGCACCCTGAGTTCAAGAGGCTCAGGACGCTTGCAGACGACATTGCGCGTTGGGCGTTCCAAGTCTATGAAGAATACGGTGTTAGGCATGATGAAGCGGCAATGTGTGACTATCTCGCTGCGGAGGTAGCAAGGCTTGACGAAATGCCACAACAGCCGTTGGTGAACCAACGTAATCTACGCGCATCCATCACCTACCAGCAGTTCTTAAAAACCCCCGGCCTCATCGACGACCTAGACGCACACGACACCGTGCTCTACTGTCACGCGCGCGACATGAGCATTAACTTCATTTCTTTCCTACTCGCACTCCCCAAGGAAGAAGTGAAAGACATCATCAAGGAGAGCCGACGCGCAGGAAAGAAAACCCGCACGACGGGGGAGAGTGGCGAGTCGAAGCTCTATCCCACCGGCACAATCCTTGTGACCTCGTGGAGCTATGAGAGGACAACTGTCGCTTTCTGGCAGGTTGTTCGCAGTACCGAGAAAACCCTATGGGTTCAACGAATCCGCGTCACGCCAACAGTTAACACTCCGGCATACAAGGAGCTAGTTCCCGTCATGCCCCCAGAACCAGTTGACGACACCGTGTACCAGTGCCGAATTAACCTCCGGTTCGGACGAAACACCCCTATCTGCATCCAGAACGCGCGCGCATACGTCTGGGACGGAACACCAGAGCAAGCATCCGGCGATTATTTCTAACCAACAGCAACCATCTAACAACCGAAAGGAAACAGGACAATGAGCCAGAAGAAAGAAACCCTTCCTCTCCACGAGTTTGTCGGTGCGACCGTCGATGTTGAGTGGGAGAAAGAAGGTGAGAGCGGCAGGTTAACGTTCCACGGCACAGGTAAGTTCCAAGATAAGTTCCCGCCGTTGGAGTTTAAGGTCGATCATCTTAAAGGCAGCACCGTCTCGCTCGCGCGAATCACTTATTTCCTCAATGGGAAAGAAAAAGCGCGCTTCGTTGAGGACTTGAAAGAAGGCAGCACCGTCGATGCACACATGGTCGAGTTCTACGCCAGTTTGTACCTTAAAGGCAGGTCACAGTTCCCGAGTTCCTACAAGCAAATGTTTTCTCACAAGGCATTCATGTACATCCAAAAGGGGCCATACGCGCGGCTTGCCGCTTGCCGTCCAGGACTATCTACTTTGGTGCGCAAAGTCGCAGAGTGGGCAACACACATCCTAGAGACGCGCGGCCCAAGATGCGAAATAACCGGAATCTACGATTACAAGAGGAAAGACGTCCTACAGATTCAAGACGGCAACGTTACTTTCACCAAAACAATGGAAGAAATGGGCCTCCTCCCCATTCACTTCCCCTCGCTCTTGAACACGCCGGGGTGCTTCTTCCCGCACCTAAGCGTAGAGAGCAACGCTTTCGCAGCCGCCGCACTCGGCGTGGAAACCAAAGATATCGCGTGGCTATTGGCAATTTCAGAAGAGCAAGTCAGGGCATTCAGCGCCCCCGCGCGCAGAATATGGATAGCCCAGCGAAACGAGTCGAAACTTTATCCCGTTGGGACGATCTTCATGACCGCGCGCCCTATTGGAACTGAGCAGCTTTTTGTTAGGTACTGGCAGGTGGTCCGCTGCACGAAAAGAACCCTCTGGATGCAAGAGCTACAAGCCGCAGGAGACCGCCAGACAGGACAATATCTCCCCATACGCGACACCATGAAGAATGACACTATCTACGAGTGCCGCATCAACCTGAAAGCCGCACCCGGGGCACCCATCCGCATCGACGGGGATATCGCAACCATCTGGACCGGGAAAGTATTCACAGAGGACGCTCATCGCACTGTTTAGTCGCGCGAAACTATCCGACGATTACTCCTAGCCAAACACAACCATTTAGCACGAGAAAGGCAGTAGTCCAATGAGTCAGAAGAAAGAAACCGTCGCCCTCCTCGGGTATGCCGGGGTAATCGCTGTTGTCGAGTGGGAAGAAGAAGGGAAAAGCGGAAAACTCAATTTCCACGGCGCAAGCGACCTTCTGCCGTATGAGTTCAAGATTGAGCACCTTAAAGGCACTCATATTCCACTCGCACGGGTTTCCTATCTCCTCAATGGGAAAGAAAAAGCACGCTTTGTTGTACCCGCACGAAACGGCGTTGACCTAGACACTGTCACGGGATACGCAGTTAACGCCAGTAGGGGAGACTCGCAGGTTCCAAAAACATTGTTCAGCAAAGTCAGCGCTTACGTGTCTCACGTGGGGCCATACAAAGAGAGCTTCCCTAGCAACTTAGATAAGTATGAGGCGCTACGCGCAATCACAAAGTGGGCAGATCACGTGCTGAAAGCACACGGCCCACACTATGAAGTCACTGGCATCTACAACTACTCGACAGGGGAAGTTGAAGAAGCGGAAGGTTTCGTTGACTTCACGGGCAAAATGCTGAAAAAGGGTTTCCCCATTTACTACCGGATGCTCTTACACACGCCGGGGTATGTCATCAGCGGCCTAGATCGGAACGACAACATAATTGCGGCTATCGCGCTTGGAATGGAACCCGAACACATTGCACGCCTGCTAGTACTGAAGGAAAAAGATGTCAGGAGCATCGCCACTTGCATAGTCGAGCAAGGGGAAGCTCAAAACGACTCGAAACTTTACCCCATCGGCACAATCTTCGTAACCGAACGCCCCATGCCCCTCGACGTAAGAATAATTAGGTTCTGGCAGGTGATTCGATGCACTGAGAGAACCCTATGGGTTCAGGAAGTACATGCTGACCAAGCTGTCCCCAGCGACCGAGATCGGTTCCCTGTACGCGACATGCCCGTGAACAACACCATTCACATGTGCCGAATCAACCTGAAAGCCCACCGCGAGACCCCCATTCACATTGACGGGCAACTTGCAACCGTATGGGCCGGAACAGTCCTCACAAAAGACAGACTGTGGTCATATCGCTCTTAGCGACGAAAAAACGCTCTTTTCTATCGAAAACGGGGCGCTCAGAACACGAAATTGCTCTGAGCGCCCCGTTTAGCGTTTTTAGCGGACTTCTAGTCGCCCCATGTGAGGTCACCGTTTTCGTCCGTCTCAGCGGAGACAGTTCCCTTGGTCTGAGTGAAGCCCATACGGCCACCCTCGTCACGCTGCTTAGTCATGCGCACGTAGTAGAAGATGAGGAACGCGGCCAATAGGGTAAAAACAATCGCGAACACGATTGAAACAATCGAAATGATGGACATGTTGAGTGTTCTTTCTGTGAGAGTGTGTCAGTTGATGGAAGCGAGTTCTTTAATCTTGTCGGGCCTATAACCACCCCAAGAATCAATCGTTCGAGTCCCGTCAGTCACGGTAACAACCGGAGCTGACGTGAACCCGAGGGCTTTCACGACCTCGATCTGGCTTGCGTCAGCATCAAGGTCAACGGTCGTATAGGGCACGCCACGGCGGTCAAGTAGCCGCTTAGTTGCGACGCACTGTTGGCAGTTGCTTTTAGTGTAGACAGTGAATGTCATGGTGATTCTTCTTTCTGGCTAGTTTTCAGGCTTGTTGTTTGGCTTGGAGTAGTCACGGTTCAAGATGTGGGCAACATTTACGAGCGGCCACCCACGCTCTTCTGCTTGCTCAGGGCTTCGGACGATACGAACACCTCGCTTAGGGCCACCGATCACGCGGGCACACAAGTTCAACCACTCATACGCGCCCCACGCGCTGTCCTGCGGGAAACTATCAGCGAGGGGACATACGACGGCGACAGTATCCCCATCGGTCGCGTAGATAGCGGCCTGTAGGTCACGAGCCGCCTTCTCATGCTTACGGGCGATTTCTTCAATCCCGTCACCCACCCACGGGCCGGGCTTAGTCGCCCCAGTTTCCCATGCTTCCACGAGCTTTGGGCCGCGTGCTTTGAGTGCGCGAGCGAGCTGCGCACGCCCTAAACCAATGCTTTCCCGATAGGCGAGTACTTCCCACGGAAAGGGGCGCTCATCGTCCTCAAGGCTGACTTCAACCTTGATGTCTCGGACACTGATCGTGTCATCATCGAGGATATAAGCGAGGAACCGAATGAGGTCCTTGATACGCAGCGGGTATTCATCTGGCCCATACAGGTCAGTGGTCGCGCCGTCGAAACGCTGCCAGACCCCACGAGCCTCATCCCACTGCCACACGGGGGTGCCTTGCTCACTGTCAGACATGCGCGAGATACGTTCCTCAATGTCAAAAACAGTGTCCCCACTGATAGAGCCGGACGGGTAACTAATAGTAATCATTCTGTTCGTTTTTCCTACTGGTGTTTGCTGATGTTGTATCGGTAAATAGTTCAGGCTTGCGCGCTTTTACGGTTAAAGCTCAATCTGTCCCGCTGCGATGAGTTCTTCCAACTGTGCGAGAGCTTCATTCGCGTGACGGCGCTCGGCTTCTTGCTGTGCGCGTTCCGCTTCTCGTTTTGCTTCCCGCGCTTCAATGCCGCGTCGCTTAATTGACTCGACGATCTGCCGGTTAGCTTGACGGATACGTTCTTTCGCTTCGGGGGAGTCTTGGGCTTTACGCGCTCCACTGTTAGCGGTTGATGGTGTTTGCGTGCGCCCGTGAATGAGTTGCTGGATACGGTCGGGCGAGTAAGCGGCAACACTACTCGGCTCACTGTCGGTCGAGAACACGGCAGCGGTCTCAACGGGGGACAGGAACGTGCCACCGGAGATTGCCTCGCTCAGGTCTTGGAAGTGCTCATACAAGCTCTTGAGCGCGCCGCCCTCATTGAAACGCTGAACAGCGATAGTGCCCGCACGTTCGATGCCGCGCTTTGACGCACCACCGGCTGCTGCCATGTGAGCCGCACGCCGATACAACAAGCCCGCGTACTGGTTGCTCTCTTCAAGGGCCTCGTCAGCGGTGTCGTTCATGGTGAGTTCAGCGAGTACACCCGTGTCGCTTTCTTCCAAGTCCTTAATGATCTGGCTTCGAGCTGAGGCCGCGCGCTGGCGAACCACGCGCAAAGCCTTATTGAACCGGGCAACAGTCACGTAGGAGCCGCCTGTTTCTTCTTCTTGCATGAGGTAGGAAACAGCGGCCCTCATGTTTGCGTCCGTAGCGTTCGGGATAATGCCCTCACGCCACGCTTGGGTGAGTGCTTCCAGTTTCTTAGGCGCTTCGGGGAGCGGGCGGATAAGGCCGGTTTCGGACAGTTTCGTGAGGCATTCGCGCATCGTTTCAGGAGTGACATACATGTCTGGTCACCGGCTTTCTACAAGGAGTTTGGTTTGCTGTTTGTCGAGTTCAAGCATCTCAGGTGCGGGGCGGACTTTCGTGTAGATTTCTTTCGCGAAAACCGCTTGTTCCTGTGGGGAGTATTCCTGCTGGGGACGCAAGTAGCTCAAAGTATTGTTGATCGCCGCGTCTACGTCACTTCCCGTCTCCACGTGGGAGAGAGCTTCAGTGAGGACGCTTGCTACCGCGCTGTGATTGATTTTGCCGCTCAGGAGCTTCACGTCATCCAAGGCCGCTAACGCTGCTTGACGGCGCGCGTCCTCTAGGTTCATGCCGCCGCGCGCGGCTTGCATGATGATCGCCTTGGGGATTGCGTGAACGTTGTGGAACGTCTTGTACCACCCGTAGCGGCACGCATTATGGAAGATCACGCTTGTTGTCTGCGCGCACACTGCCTGTAGGGCGTGGGAGGTGCGGGCGAGTTCTTCCATCGTCTTGGAGGCCACGTAAGCGTTGTAGGCTTCCACGAGGCTAGTCATCTTCGGGACGACTTCTTCAAGGGTGGTCTTAATCTTGTCCAGCCCGCTAATCATGTCCGCGTGCTGGGGGATATCTTCGAGCATGAACCCAAGATCGCGTGCGGCTGAGTCAATGTCTTGCCCGGTTAGAACCGGGTAGTTTTCCAACTGGCGGCGCACGGCCTTAGCTTCTTCTTCCGCACTGTATTGGCTCATGCTCATGCCGCGCTGGCGTTGAGTGGAAGCCATGTATTCTTTTTCGCGCTCAAACTGGGCCGCGTCGCTCATGCTTTTACGCGCGTCCCCGATACTGTCAGCGTCAAGCTGGTTCAAGAATGTGGTCGGGTGCTTCACGTACCGCAGATCGCGATTCTCGGCGGCTACAAGCTCCCGATAGTCTGTTGCTTCACGCAGGATATCTTCGGCCCGCAAACCGGCTTCTAGGGCCTTCTTCCATGACCGGAATGCGCCCTTCTTGTTCTCATGCCGAGGGTAGATCGTCCAGAACGCGCGAAAATCCGCGTCGTCATACAAACAGCGTTCCCGCTTCGGGGAAGCGGCCTCCATGTCGCCCTCGGTTACGTCGAGAACAACCACGTTTTGTGCGTCATCTTGTCTGGACGCTAGTTCTTTACTGCTCATGGTTTACGTTTTCTGGCTGTTGGCTTTGGTTTGGTTAGTTGGAGAGAGATTGTTTTGCTTCTTGGAAGATGTCGTCGGCAGAGGAATCAATCAGCTCGCATAGTCGCGCGTACTCATCGACCGTGAATGTCACATTGCGTGCCGGATTGAGTTTTCGAGACATGGTTGTGCGCGATAAGCCGATAGCGTTCGCTGCATCAGCAACACTTATTCCCTTGTCAAAGAGGCGCACTTTGAGTCGGTGTCCGACTGCTCGTCGGAAGTCGCTTGACGTGTAATCCGTGATGTCCATGCCTGAAAGTGTATAAGAAAAACGCGCATACGTAAAGTTAAGCGCACACATGTATCATTTTCGCTACACGTGTGATATGGTGAAACCACCAACCAAACACAAACAACCGCCTACACAAACCAAGGACAAGCCATTAAAAAACGGCAACAAAAAAGGAAAGGGCACTATGGCAAACCCGCGTAATCCACTCACAAGGCGTTTCGCTTCCTTCGGAGCGCGCCTCATCAGGTTCACGCTCATCATTGCCGCATACGTGATCGGCGGTAACCTATCCGCATCCCTCACGCGACTAAACCGGCAGATGACACGCAACGACGCTCAACTCGCCCTCCACCCGCCAACAGACGCGACAACGCAAATCCCTAACCCGCTCCCAGACGGGGCTATCACCGCTCACGTCTCGTCACATGCCGGAATGCCCGCATACTCTGCTTCCGAGAACGTGCTTGTCAGCCCTGTGAGCCTCTTCCACCAGCCGTTCGTGTCTTACATTTCCCTGCTCATCATCATTTTTGCTCTCACCTATTTCGCTACCCGCAGGGGGTGGAGTCGCATCCCTAAGCTGGGGGAGTATCGGACACTGACCGGCAGACAAATCGGAGAGAAAATCTGGGGATTCATGACGACCGTCGCGTTCCTCATGGGATTCGCCCTCCTGAGCGCAATCTTGCATACGGCACTCATCCGCTAGAACCGAGGTACTTATGGAAATCGAATACGACCCGTGGTCAGGGGAAGAAGAACCCCAACAGCCCCCCAAGCGCGCCACGGTACAAGCTGAAGCACGCAAGGCCGCTAAAGGTGGAAGCCAGAGCCGCAAGGTCTACATCGTGTGTGCAATCCTCATCGCACTTCTCATGGGTTTCTTCATCCTCGGGAAAACCGTCTACAAGCCCACAAAAACCACGCCAACACCCAGCGCCCCGGCCTCAACCACCCCCGCGCCGCGCGTCACCTACAACGCAAGCGACTACGAGGAAAACCCAGACACCTGTAAGCGCATGTACGAGACGGGCGACCCGCAGTTGTACTGGTCGTGCGTCCAAGGCGACCTGAACCTCGGGGCCGTCTCGTGGACCGGGAAAGTCAAAGACCGTCCCGAAAACTCTCGCCCCTCACTCATCGCTCCTGGAAGCGGTCTTGGCCCATACAACGACGGAGTGATTGACCCGGAGGCAACAGCGACATGCTTCGCTGAAACCTGCCTCGTCCCCGTCACGTTCGACAACGGAAACAAGCCCGCATACGCCTTGTTCAGCATCTACGACTCGTGGGCAGGGGGAGTGTTCGTCCCCGTCGAGGACGCAGCCCAAGTTCTCACGCCCAAAGTCATCTTCTCCTACGTGCCAAACGGAGACGCTTCCCCAGACCCCGACATCGCACAAGCAACCCCTACAAGGCTCAAGATCGACGGGAAAACCTACGTTGGGTTCCTCCCATACGCAGCCACTTACTGTGGGGAAACAACCAGCGAATGTCAACACAACCGGGAAGCAGACCGCTCTAAAGTCACCCCCACCGGCACTACGCATATCCTCTCCCCAGCGGAAGTACACGTGACCACGAAAAGCCCGACCAGCAAGTAGCTCCAAACCAACAAGCACCAACCAGAAAAGACCAGACCCGAAATGACCCCTCTCATCCTGATCGACACCGATGGACACATGTTCGTCGCCCCCGGCTCACAGGCAGCTATCCCGTTCATCGCTGAAGTCATTGAACGCACCGAGGACGGGTACGACCTCGCGGACGCTCTCTTGATCGCAGAAAGCCTCTACGACCTCCACGAGGACGGGAATATCCCGTACATCAACCCCTACGACCTTTCACCCGAGGACACTCTGGCAGTCACCCGCCACATCAGCGCGTTCCGTTTCCGCGCGCGCTTCCTCGCATACCAGCCCACATGGCAGGTCTACGTGGACGACGCTCCCGTCCGTTTCACCCTCGAAGATGTGTTTAACGACGAGTACTCCTGTGAACGCATCGCCTATGTCCTCGACGATCACGGCGTGCATGTCCCCGAGGGTGAAGAAACCAATTTTGACTACGAGGATAAGAAGCAGCGAGCACTCCTGTGGTGCGTTGCAGCCACGTGCGCGCTCCTCCTCGGAAACAACCGGTCACTGGAAGCCCGTGACCAGCTCAACCGGGAAATGTTCGGCGGCGCGCAGGCTCTCGTTGGCCCTGTCCCGATGAAAATGTATTGCGATACGGTGAACGAGTACGCGCTCACCATGCCCCGCAGTCTCGCTGTCGCAACACGCCTCCTAGCGGACAGTTACCTGTACGAGAACACGCCGTATCGGCTCCTCGACGACACGGAACTCATGCACCTACGCATGGCAGACAAGTCATATGAATGGCTCGCCCCCCGCTACACGCTCTCAGGGAACGTCCTCACCTACGAGTGGCACAAGGACACCAACACGTACACGCGCCTCGCAGGCCGTCTTTCCATCCCTCGAAGGCTCCTAGAAAACGGGGCGGACGAAGTGCAAGAACTCACCATGATCGCCCGCGATACCCTCGCAGAACATATGCGAGACCATCCCGAAATGTTCCAACACGGCTTCCTGTTAGGCGCTCGCGGGGACGAGTGCGTTACCCAAGGCCAGATCGCCTACATTGACGGCCACGAGGTCCCCGCATACACGTACCCGCCGTTCACACCGGGATTCGACTACGACATTTGCAGACTTCTACGCACGGTGCCCGGCGGCTACTATGCAGGCACTTTTACCACCGTCATCGACGAAAACTTTGGCATTTACTACCAGCCAAAAGAAACCGATTAAGGAGGCGTGCTCATGGCTGCCAGCGTGTTCCCCGTCCTTGTTGTCATCAACCATGAAGGGTTCTATGTCGCAAGCCGTAAAGACTTAGAGGACGGCGTATTTGACAACCTACAGTTCTCAGAAGAAAAGCTCGCGCGAGTAGCGGAGTTAGGCAATTATGCGCAGGAAGTCTACGGTATGGACGAGAAGTTCTGTGACGACGAGATCAAGAAAGCTATCACGCGGGACTTTGTAGGCTGGGTCGCGGACATGATCGACTCCGGTAGTCCTAGCGACTTGGTTACCGCCATCAAAGACCTTGATATGCCCGGCAGGTTCATCCCTCTGCTTGGACACGCTTCCTATGTTGAAACGCTGCACGCCCCGTATAAGTGGGACGAAGAAGTTGGCTACAAGACACGCAGGGGACTGCACCTTACGGGAATCAAGCTCGCAGACTTAATCAACGACCGCTTGTACGAAGATCGCCTAATTCAGAGCATCGAGCAGTGTATTGACGAGCGAGAAATTAAGGACCCGTCCTGTCGCAGAGACTTCTGCTCCACGGTGCATTTCCTACACTTTACGGACGGGGTGAGCGCGCTTAACGCTTGTGCTGTCCTTAAAGGCAATCCAACAGCGCGTGAAAAGCTCACCGAGGAAATGAATCTTTCCATAGAGAAACTGGGCTTACTGAAGGGCATGACCTTAGAAGGCTGCACAATCGGCTCCGATGGGCGAGTAATGGAGGACGTGCAAGAACACTGCCCTTACCCCGCTTTAGTGTCGATTGATGGAGACGCGGTTTTCCTCGCTTGTGACGAGGATATTGATGTCGCTTCTGACGTGTTCCTCTCTAATGTTGATGAGGACGAAATGGTTAGGGTTTTTGGCCCAGAATGCGAGGACCGAACATACGGACACCGCTACGACGAAGAACTTCAGGAACGCATCGGAGACTATCTAAACGACGCGCTGATCGAACTTTCTTGTGCGCTCGGGTTCGCGGGTGAAACTAAAACCGGCAAACCCAACGGTGAATACGAAACCGAGGTCGTAGACTACAAAATCAACCGCGTTCTCGGTATCTCCAAGGAATACGACGCGGCCCTACCCATCGTGGGACTATGGCAACCCGCCGAGCTTGCGTTCACCCCTAAGACGTGGCTGTATTTCATTGACAGCAAGGGGCGCGAAATGGAACTTCCTCTCGACGGCTTTATCGCTCACTACGTGACTGATGAAGAGATCAACAAAGTTGCCGAACGATTCCACAAAACACATGCCGACATCCCTGCGCGCAAAAAGTTCGCGTCAGTGACAATGGACCTCCACAGCGGCATTGACGCATTGAACATGCTCACCCTCCTATACGGGAGCCGTGAGATCGCGACACTAGCGTTGGTAGACGCAGCCGCTAAGCGTGGAATCACGATCACCGGAGTGGCGTTCCGTTAGGCAACAAATGATTACAGTCAACCAAGCCCATCACGCGCTCATCGCGCGCTTGGCCCTAGCAGTTTGCCTCATCGTCATGCTGCTAGGGCTAGGCGGCGTTCGTGGCGCATACGCTCTGCCAGCTAATCCCACTGTCTCTGATGAGGCTATTGAGGCGAACTGGAATAGTCTTGACGACGACCATAAGAAGATCGCGCAAGATGTCGTCTCAGCCGCGCAAGCCCAAGGGTTCAGTAAGGAAGCGGCAGCGGCTATCGCAGGGAACTTCTGGCGCGAGTCAGGGTTCAGTTTGGACGCGCAAAACCCCTCTAGTGGCGCGTGCGGCCTGTATCAGGCTCTCGGTTCAAGACGCACCTCGCTACTCGCGAAGAACGGCGTGAACTCCTGTAGTGGCTTGAAAGCTGATAAGACAATGGAAGCCGCCATTGAGGACGGGCGCTTAGAGTGGGTGGGTTGGAAAACCACCGCGAGCATTTACCCGTCAATGGCCCAGTACGCGCTCACCGACGCTGACAAGTACGGAGTGAAGGGCGCAGCCGTCCCCTCTGGGGAAGATAAGTTCGACAACGTAGACGCATTCAAGAAAACCGACAACTGGTATTTCGCGACGTGGATTTGGATGACGAACTGGGAAGCGCCCGGCGGCGCGGAAGCCGGGTTCATGAAGCGCGTCTCCTACACGGCGACAATCCTCAAGAAAGTCAACGGTGGCTCTGTTTCTTCATCGTCCGCGTCTGCCGGTACGGATAGTGCTGGCGGGGGAATTAAGGACGACTGGGAACTACCGGGTATGCCCAAGAAACCGAGCATCACGGAAGGGCAAGCCGTCTCGCTGGCTGAAGGTTCTCAGTTGTCCCAGCAGCAGAAAGACAACCTGTATGACATTCTCGCCCAACGGGAACTTGAGTCCCAGTCCGCGCTCGATAGGACTGTCGCAGTGGCCTGTTCAGTGTTCGGTATCCTCCTGATCGTCTGGGCAGTCATGCAGTTCGCTGGCTTATCTGTCAGCCTTGTTTCCCCCCAGTTACACGCTTACCGGCTTGTCATGCTTGGGAACCTCGAATACGCGCCCACCCCGGAAGAAGCAACAAGCGACAAGTACGTGACCTTGAAGGGCGCAATAGGTATAGCCGTTGCGACGCTCATCATGGCCGCGCTTCTCCTAACAGCGGCCCTACAAGACGCAATCACCTCACTTCTAAGCTATTTCATTTCCTAACCACGGAAGGACAACCCATGAACATCCCCGAAGGTCTCTCACAAGAACAAGTAGACGAAGCAATCCACATCACGGACGCTTCCGAAAAAGCCTACGGCCCACTGTTCGCCACACTCATCTCCCTACTGCTTCCCTCACTTTCGCTTGGCACCCCAGCGTATTGCCTCCCCGAAGATGAATACGAAGAGATTTTCGGCCCCACGCTGGGTGCGGAAGGCATTCCTAACGGCCCCGTGTATTACGCGGTAGGCGACGAAGGGTTGAAGCCCGTTACAGCCGGGGAAGCCTTGATCGCAGTGTTCCCAGTGAACGCAGGGTTCCTCCTGACAGCACTGGGAGAAGCGCTGGTCTCTAAACTTTCCCCGTTTGTTCCTGACTATGCATCGCGCGTAATGGGCGACGTGCAGGACTCTCGCATGAAGATGCTGGATAAGTGGCGCTATCTGCTTTCCCGTAAGCCCGAGTCTTTACGGTTCGGCTACTACAGCGTCAACGAGAGCGGTGTTATCACCATGAACGACGAGGGGTACCCCGCTTTCAGCTTGTCTCTACGGGAACTCATGCAGAACGTGAGCGGCGAATACGGGGACTACGTGTTCGTGTCAGGCGGACGCGCCTACACGCCCACCGAAGCCGCACGCAACGAAGCCGCGCTCCTGTCTCAAGCACAACTCGCCCCCTCGAAGAACGCGCTCCTTGGAGTACTCCAAACCCGCGCCGCTTACGAGGCAACCGTGAAGGGTGCCTGATCGTGTTTATTGAAACCACGCGCCCAGAAGCAAAAGAAACCGTCCTAGTCCCTAGTCGCGAGTGGGACGAGGCATGTAAGCCTGTCACTGAAGCTATCCGCGAGCGCGGCTATGTCGATGTCGCGCGCACAACCCTTGGCCGGGACCCGCAAACACAATGGGTGTCTCTAGCCGGTGACGCAGACGGAAGCGCGGCACTTGACGACGTTGAAGCCCCCTATTGTTGCGAGGTCGCGCTTAACGTCCCACACGCTCCCACGCCAGTTGTTGCAGTAAAGATGGGGGACGGGCCAGTCGAGTGGCGACAGGAAGGTGACGAGATTGTGCCTCATCAAGACGAAACCGCATACCCGATTGATATAATTGCCATACTCCCATAATTTATGTACGCCATAGGAAGCTAAACATGGACACGGAAAACACCCCAGACTTTGTGACCACCATCTTGAACGTCGGCACACACTTCGCGGACGACGAAGCCCTCAAGGACCTCTATAGCGCCTATGGGAGCACGACCGTCCCCGAAGAGTTCGCTATCGTGCGCAACGAGGACGGTAGTTACGACGTTATCCGCGCAGACGAAGTAGACGACCCCTCTACCGTCATCACCGAACCTCCTTTCATGGGCGACGAAGCCGACACTCCCGCACAAGCGGTAGGCGGTGAAGAGGAACTGGAAGAAGGCGACGAGCCGATCATTGTCCACTGGGACGAAGATGAGGACGAGGACGAAGAAGAAGCCTCTAGCATCACCGTGAAGCCGGAAGCTCTGGCCGAAGCCGACGAAACCGTACCCCTCACCACGGAAGCCACCCCGCGTAAGAGCGAGAACGTGACAAGCCTCCTTGAAAGCGCCTCCAATATCGCGAACATCAATCCCGGCGATTACACGATCACCTATGGGGAAACCGTCAACATTAACCAGATTGACGCAATCCTCCCATTGCGCGAGTACCGTAAGGAAACCCGCAGGGGATTGAACAACATCGTTAAAGACCTCGGCATCCTCAACCCCATCGTTGTGACACTCACCGAGGAATACCAGAAGTACCTCGACGCTCACGGGTTCACGACCGCAGCAGAAGCAGACGCAGCCGGTTACGCAGGAGCACGCTACAAGCTCATCGACGGCTTCCGACGCATGTCCGCAGCCCTGACCTACAACATCGAGGACGTTCCCGCGACGATCATCCGTTTCCGTGACCCCCAGCAGGCCACTGAACTAGCGTTGTTCTTCCATCTTGTCCTCAACCGCTACCAAAAGCACACGTGGGCCGAAAAGTGGAAGATGCTCCAAACCATAGACCGCTCCTACACGGTCGAAGCAACAGCCCTCGACTGGCTCCTATGCATCGACTTGGGTGACAGTATGCGCCTACGCGACGTAATGGAATGCGAATACCCCGAAATCATTGACGAGTTCGTCAGCGGGAAGCGTTCACTCCTCAAGAGCTACAACAGCTTGCAGAAGGCGCGCCGAGACGAACAGAACCCGCGCGCAATCGACGACACTCGAAGCGTCAATGACGTTGAAGAAGCAAAAGACCTCGCAAACGACGGCGAACAAGCACCGCTGCCCGATGAGGAAGTCCAAAAGCTCCTCGGCATGGGTGAAGAACTCATCAGCGTCCGCGACGAACTCAACACTGAGGCCAACCTTTTCGCCGGGCTAAATGACGAGGACCGCGAGAACTTGGAGAACACTCTCCTCCAAGACGAACTCTCTGGCCTGAAGGACGAGGACTTCCTCGACGAGGGCGAAGTCGTCCCGATCTTCAACAAGCCTTTCAGTCAGGGCGACGACCTTGACGACAGGTTCCCCGGCCTCGGTAAAGACGTTATCCAAGACCCCAAGAACCGCCAGCCCCTCCCGCCCGAAACCCGCGCAGCTATCCTCATGCGTGACGGCGCGAAGTGTCAGGCGTGCGGGTTCGGTGAAGGCTACAAGGACAACATTCACCTCGGACTATTGGAATGCCACCACATCACCGCCGTGTACCTCGGTGGCGCTGACACCGCCAGTAACTTTGTGACCCTATGCAACCGCTGCCACGCAGCCGTCCACATTTTCGCTGGCGTTGGTGGCCGCATCTACATGGACAAGGAACAGTTCAAGACCGTTCCCGCAGCTCAGAGGCGCACCGACGCTATCTGCTTGCACTACGCGAAGATTCTCCTACGCGCCGAAGCAGAAACCGGCAAGCGCCTCCGCAAGTACAAGCCCACCCGCAACCCATTCTGGGTGGCTCAGGCAATCGCAGAACGTGACGTGAAAACCGTCGAAGCATTGACAGGTAGCGCAGCATGAGATGGCATGAAGCGTCATTCATGGGCGCTCGCGGCTACGGGGCAACATTCCCCGACGCTGAGGGCGTTCAACGCGGGCTGATCGCAGCCTACATGCCCCTTGTAGGGGAGTTCTTCTGGGTTGCCCTCCCAGCACCCACGGTCGGCGGCCCGGCGCTCTCAGGCGCGTTCCTGTTGTCCCGCGTTAACGTGACGCGCCTTGCGCGTCTCATCGTCGAGTCGAACGGGGGACGCGCAATGTCTGAAACCGACCTTGTGTCCATGTATGAGACCGTGATGGAAGAAGGCGCACCCATTAAGCCGGAGAACGCAGACAGGCAGACCCTCATGGTGTTCCAAACACCCCACACGCTTGTCTACGCGGACGAGGAAAACGGGAGCGCCCGCGTGACGCTAGTGAAACCGGGAGAAGCCGAAGAAATCGACGCTCAACCCACGTTGAAAGTCCTATGCGGCCTCTACTCGCCAGACCAGACACGCCTCCACGAAGGACTCTGGAAATACGCGGCAGAACGCGGGGTCACCCTCCCCGCACAGTTCGAGCCGGACGGCTACATGTGGGCACTCAAAACCCGCAGCGGACAGTGGGCTTCCCTTGAAAGCGATTTAGGGTACATAAAAAACCCTGATGCGGCGATCAAGCTAGAAGATGACACGGAAACCACCTTGCGGAACATTCTCGACGAGTATCCCGCTACAGGAAGCAACTTCATGTTCGATCTGAACACCCACGCGCAGAACATGTACATCGCGCGACGTGCAATCGAATACATGAAAGACCAACCCGCGCTTCCCGTGTTTGAGTTCGACCGTGAGGCGGCTATTATCCGTACCGCGAAAGCCTTACAACGCATGAAAAAACGAGCCGCTAGGCTCGGGCTATAGCGTTACAAGACAGGCAACAAAACTCGCGCTTAATCCCATCAACCAACAGGAGAGAAAAATACTGATGCGTTCTTCACGCTTTGCTTCATCGTGTGCCCTTGCGGTGCTGTTCGCTGTAGGTGTCGCACCGACCGCGTTCGCTGACACGACCAGTGGAACACCCACGCCGTCCCCGTCCGCGACCGCCACTGAAACGACTCCTACGCCGTCACCCACCCCCTCGGTGAGTGCAACGCCTAGCGCCACAATCCCCACGGTCTCTCCAACAACCCCTGCCGCTACACCTACCACGGCGACACCCGCGCCAACGCCCACCCCCACCACGCCTGCCGCAGCCGACTTCATCCGCCAACACTGGCAAGACATGGGCGGCGAGAACGGTGTCCTCGGGGCGGCTACCTCCGGGCTAGTCCCATTGCGTGACGGCGCGTTCATCCAGTTCTACCGGGGCGGGCAAATCTACTGGACCAGCCAGTATGGTGCTCATGCTTCACGTGGTGGAATCCACGGGACATACGGCGCATACAAGTGGGAGAACGGGCCTCTCGGGTTCCCCACGTCTGATGAAGTAAACCGGACGATCTCAGGCATCCCCGGCGCAGTGCAGACCTACGAAAACGGTCAGATCAGTTGGAGTAGCAGGGGAGGCGCGCACCCTATTTGGGGCAAAATCCTCGAACGCTACCAGAGTGCGGAAGCAGAAGGCCGCTCGCTGGGTTGGCCGCTCAATGATGAGATGAAAGACGCTGCACGTGGCGGCGCATATCAGCATTTCACTGGCGGCTCGATCTACTTCCACCCGTCTACCGGCGCTCACCGGGTGACTGGCGGTATCCGTAACATGTGGGAAGCTCAGGGCTGGGAACGCGGCCAGATGAGCTACCCGACGGGTGAAGAAACCGCTACGGCGAACGGTGGCGTGTATCAGACGTTCCAAGGCGGCACAGCGTACTGGTCGCCGCGTACTGGCTCTTATTACGTGCATGATGCGATGCTTGGAGCATACGGGCGTGCAGGATACGAATGGGGACGTTTCGGTTACCCGACGAGTAATGAAACCCCGTCCGCTAACGGCGGCGTATTCCAGATTTTCCAAGGCGGAACCGCTTACTGGCATCCCGGTTCGGACTCATATTTCGTCCACGACGCAATCATGGGCACCTACCGCTACTACAACTGGGAACGCGGAGAACTCGGATACCCGCTGGGTGACGAGACCGGCACGGCAGGCGGCGGCGTGTACCAGCGCTTCCAAGGCGGCACCGCATACTGGTCGCCGCGTACTGGTTCTCACGCTGTCACAGGTGAGCTACTTGGCGAGTACGGCAACCACGGGTACGAGCACGGACACTTGGGGTACCCGACCTCTGAGCCGTACTGGGACGGTAACCGTCACAAGCAGAACTTTGAGCACGGTGTCCTAGAAAAAGCCCACGACTTCAACGTCGCGTGGGCCGGTCAGCCGAACAACTATTTCTGTGGCCCGACGAGCGGGTGGATGGTCCTTAACGCTATCGGCGCTCACCGCTCTGCACAGGGCGTTCCTTTGAGCATTAACGCTCTCGCAAGCCGCGACTATATGAACACCGTCGGTTACGGGTACACGAGTTTCCATGACCGTCGTTTCGAGTACGGCATGAACAAGTGGCTGGGATATGACGCTTACACGACGATTCACACGCCTACGGTCGATCAAGTCCGTGAAGCCGTGAAGAACTCCTTCCGTAAGGGAATCCCCACTGTCGTTGACGCGCAAGAACGACGCGGGGGACCGCACTACAACGGTCACCCGAACAGCACGTTCTCTCACATCATGGTTGTCACGTCTTATGACCCGAACACTGACTCTATGCGTATCGCTGACCCCGGTGTCCACTACCTGTGGGGCGGTCAAGAGCAGTTCTGGTATCACCTGCCCTCATTCACTCAACGGTTCCTCCAAACCGAGGTTGAGCGTGACGGGCGTGAGCATATCGGTATTTACACGGCGCGATAAGGAAGAAGGTGAGTTCGCTGCAATTGTCTGTCACACGTTTTAGAGGCTTGTCGAGGCGATACCTCGCAGTCGTCGTACTGCTCATGGTGTCGGTGCTTGCGCTCGCGTTCTCGGGGCCGTCATACGCCTATGACGAGTCCTCGTCTCCGCATAACCAGAAAGACAAGCCTTCCACGTGGTGCCAGTATTGTGCGGACTCTGACTTCAACTACAACCCCAAAGAGAACAAGGGGATGTCGCAGCAAGACTCATACGATCTTGGTGCGGCTGGGTGCGGTAATTTTGCGTTCACCGCAATGGAAGTGCGCGCGGGCGTGAAAGCACGCGGATACACGGTCCTCGACATGCGTTCTGAAGCGAAAAAACTCCAAGACGCAAACAAGGACTCGCCGTTCGACGGTCAGGGCTGGCTCTACCAGAACAACTCTCAAGGCTTTAAGCAGGGCGTAGAGAACATTACCAACGGGGAACTTACTCTCGCTGGTATCGACGGGGATACAAATGGTGCTGGGCGTGGAAGCAACCAGTTCAGTGAAGATGACGTGCGTAACGCCATGAACGAGGGGTATTTCGTGGTCATCATGGTCCAAATGGCTGGAAGCACGTCCCGCCACTGGATTGCAGGCGACTACGTTGAAGGCAACACGGTCCACACCATTGACTCCGGCGCGAAAGCCACCACCCTTGACCGCACGCGCTACCCCGGTGGTATTGGCCCGATCTTGAAGTTCTCCCGCAAAGACGGGAAGAAACTCCAAGACCTCCCGCACATCGACGAAGCCGCCACGAACCTCGCGTCCAACAGTGGGGACTCGAACGTCGTGAACACGGGCATGTTGTCTGACTTTGACTTACCCGGTATGCCTCCACGCACGCAGGGCGAAACCAAGCGCATGTCCTCTCAGGACATGGAAGAACTCGCGGGTGTCCAGCTTGCTAGTGCCGGTTTCGACAAGCTCAGCCAAACCGAACGCGACAACATTGTGCAGATCAAGGAACAAAAGCAGCTAGAGGACGCGGCGAGCCTCGACAGTACGTTCTCGCTGGCTATCTCTGTTGTCGGCTTGCTCCTCATCCTGTGGGATGTTCTTCTTGCAGGCGCATACGCTATCGACCTCGTGTTCTCTGGGGTAGGGGCGTTCACATTCTTAACGTTCGGCGGCTACGCTGTCCCGCCGGGTGGGTACGCGGATGAAGCTCTCGGCTCTCCCGACCGTGCGCGCAAGTGGCTTCCCATCCCGAAGGCTATCGGGGTGATGGTGTTGATTTTGCTTGCGTCCGCCCTGTTAACGACGGGTGTTTTAGTGGCTGGGATTCACAACTTGGTCACGAAAGTCTTGTAGGCCATACTGCTACTATTTGGGTACCCTATGGTATTCTTTTGTGTAACAACAGAGGAGAACACATGCCGTCCGTATCGTCCCTACAAAACGCCACAATCCCACTCCCAGAGGTGAACGCAGCAGCCCGCAAGCTCCCCGCCGTTTGCCCCGATTGCGGGTGGGCTACACAAATCAGAGTGGACTATACGCGCCTTGAATGCACCAACCCTTACTGCACGGCAAAAATCGTTGAACGAGCCTACAAGCTCACCCGATACTGTGGGGTAGAAACCCTTTCATGGGACGACGTTAATTCTCACGTGCGTTCCCTGAACGTGAAGAACCCGCTCCGGCTCCTTGACCCCATGAGCCGCCAAAAGCTCCCGGACCTCATCATCGCAAGCCCCCACCTCACGCTCCCACGCTACGTTACAGCCGCGTTCCTCCCATATGTGGGACGCAGTGAAGCCCGAGCCTTGTTTGCCCCTGAGCAGACGTTAGAGGAAGCCTACGAGGGTGTTCTCACTGGCGGCGTGGGATACATCAAGAACAAGCTCGCAATCCCAGACGACACATACAGTTCCCGAGCAGGCAGAATCTACGAAAGCCTCCTCGAATACAAGACCACCCTCGAAGATACGAAGCACCTCATCGAAAGCAGCCACGAATGACAGACAACGAGACCGCCCTCAAGAGTTACACGGTTAGCGTGTACGTCACCCCAAGCGTGCCTTTCGTTAAAGCCACGAGGCGCGTATGCACGATCATGCTGAATGATGGCGAGACCCTACTCTGGCGGAAAAAAACTAAGGTAGCGAAAAATGTGAACGCAACATCAGTTGCCCTCGCTTTCCTCGCAGAAGCGCTCCCCGCGCTGGCTCCAAAGATCACTGACGCGGACGCTCCACTCATCTTTGCGGTGTACTCAGAATCCATCCGTTCAATCCTGTTGGACGGCTATGTTAACCGTCGTTACCGTGAGGAAATTAGAACCCTCATGGGTAGTGCGGTAAATGTCATTCCCAACCGTGAAATCCGTGTCGAAATACTTTCGGAGGAACCGAGTACACGCGGTCTCAAAGGCCGCTCGAAGAAGCGAAATCATGACTTTAGAACGAAGTCCCTTGTTGACGTACTCATCGAGGACTTCTCGAACGAACTCCAAAGCTAACCAAAATGACAACCATCCAGAAAGACCAAGCCATGTTCCACATCAAGCGCCAACGCAAACGCAAGCCTCGCCACGCGCCCTACACGCAATCCGGTAAACCGCCGGTCGTGAAAGAGTGCGACAAGCCCAAGCGCGACCAGTTCACGCCGCCCATGTGGCCGTCAACGCCCCGCTAAAACAGTGCGTTACCTCAGCAGAATGAGGCTCGCTGACCCGGCGGGCCTATGGCAAACGTTCGCGTCTATCAAGGAAGTCGCAAGACGCTACGACGTACCCACGTTGGAAATTATTCGAGCCGTACAAAACGACCCAGACAAAGACGCTTCCCGCTACAACCTGTATGCAACAAGCGCAGCCGCAGCAGCTAACGACAAGAGACGCGAACAAACCCACCAGTACCGGAACATCCCCCTACTGGAAGCAACGTCTAGCACCATTGAAGGCGTAAAAGACGGTTCCCTAGCTGGGACGCTCGACGATGGGTTCCTCGCATACCGCGCCTACCAAGAGACCGTCGATATCGAAAGCGACATTCCGTTCGAGGACGCAGTTAAAGAACTCGATTCTCTCACCGCGAAGTACGTTGAGGACGGTATCAACCTCAAGCTCATGATCGACGCTGCCCCCGTCGTGAAGAGCGCTGCCCATAATCTTGAAGAGTTCCTAGCCGCTCACCCCAGTGTTCGGGGGAGTGTTTTGGGGTATATCGCCTCGGCTCCGTCGTGGAAACAAACTAGGGACGCACTCACTCACGCAGATGAATGAGTATGCGCCCCTAGTGGATATTTAGTGGTCTCAGCCCCGCGTATTTAGGGCCTTTTGCGCATAATCAACGACGCGGGTGAATGCATCTGCGCCGAGAACGCGGTCAATAGCAGCCTGATCGCGAGTCAAAATCTCCCGAACGAGCGCACTTTGAGAGGCCAGTTCCTCAATCTCCTCCATCGAGCGCACGCCACCGTCCTTATTGACGGCGAGCAGTGCGAGTTCAGCAGCAGCAAGAGGAAGATACTGCTTACGGTCTTTACGGCCCGCGAGCGCGCGGCGCATAGAGAACGACTGATGAGCGACCTGCGAGCGGGAGATACGGAACTGCTTGATGTACGAGTTTGCGACTTTATCGTCGTTGTCGATGAACATGCGGGGGTGCATGTCGGAAAGCTGGCGGGCGAGTTCTGCTGCTGCCTGAGCATACTTCTCGTCCCACCCGCAGTATTCGGTGATGAGGCGCGCGTATTGTGGGGCCTTACCTGCGGCGGTGTCGTCGATAACGGGTGCGGGGATAAAAACTCTCTGAGTGGTCATGTTTAACTGTCTTTCGGTTTGGTGCCTATCGGCGGTGTTTGTACGCTCATAATCGTACTAAAACCGCCACAAAACGCAAAATATATTCCCTATTTAGGGACTTTCTGTTTCGTCACACTCAAAATCTCCTCTAAAGACACGGGTTTCAAGTCCCATACGTCCACGCCGACGTTCACCGCCGCGCCCTCATCTCCGCCGAGGAATGGTGTTTTTGCGTGCGCGTGCCCGTACAGGTAGACGCGCGTCCATGCTCCTGCGGACTTCACTAGCGGACGAGACCACCGGAACCGGGGGAGAGGCGCAGTCATTGTTTCCCCGTCGCGCACGTGGCAGCGCGTCCGGTTACACGTATCAACGAATTGGAGAGGCGGATAGTGGCAGACATCGACCTCCACTGGGCCGAAACCGTCAACGTCAGCGAAAAAGTTCAGCATCGGCGTGAGCGTTGAAAACACCGTGCAATACAAGGCGTTCTCGCGCGCGGTGTTTGCCTCATGGTTCCCGCGAACCAAATGCATACGCCGATACCCCACGCGGTTCTTCAACGGAGCCAACAGCTCAACGGCATGTTCAACGCCGCGCGCACCTCCACTGGTCACGTCTCCCACGATGAACACTTCATCACCTTGACGGATTTTCCCCAAGAGACCGCTCATGATCGCGTCGTCATGCGCCGCAGTGTCCTTACGGAAGCCGCGCTGCTTGGTGAGCTGTGGGCTACCCAAATGCAGGTCACTGGTAAACCAATATGTCACCGAAACTTACCTTCCATGACGCTTGCGTTAGAAACGTTATCTAAACAACCACAGCCAACAGGCAGTATTCGCACTTAAAACACCGGAACGGAGAAAACGAGTCATGCTGATTTATCCCGCGAATCTTGAAATCGCACGCTTTGAGGAAATGCCGCAGGTCGAGCGGTACGAGTTCAGGTCGAAAACAATCCGCTCATTCAGGGCTTTTCTTCAAGCCGCTACAGCCAAGAAAGAAAACGGCATCGTCTACACGCAGTTCGCTCTATACGACGAGCACGGTGAAACAGCCGCGTGGAATGTTGTCGGCCCGTGGACCGGAGCCGTACCCATCCGTCGCGTCGCAGCGAGCCTCCTCGCCACCGTAGACGAGTACGCGCCAATTCGGAAAGACTACGAGAACATTGCGCGGCGCATCCGTGCGGAAACAACGAAAGAAGGCGGCTTCCCAAGACAAGGCCGCACCTGCGACCTGTTCGGTGAACCACTAGCCGTCAACCCGCCATACAGCCGCTACGGGTTCATTCGCATCCCCCAAGAATACGAGGAAAAGACCGATGAGAACCGGCGTAAGATCAGGGAAACCGTTAACGCTTCGTGGGTTGCGCACCGGGCAGCTGTAAGCGCGACACTCACTGCGGCGGACAGCATGTTCGAGGGCGCATACCGAGACACATACCTGTCTGTCCTCAGACAGTGCATGTTCGCTTACTCCTACCAGACGGGCGCTATCCCACCCGAAATCGCTGAATCCATGCAGGCAAGCGGACTGTACATGTTCTAATCGAGGAAAGGAACCAGTCTCATGCGGGTGGGGAGGAATCGCCTTCCCTTTCTTTCAGTAATCTGTTAATATGATAACTATTATTGAAACCCGTATCAAGGAAGGGAAGAACGACATGCTTAACACGCTCACCTACGCGGTGCGTGTCGAAACAACTCCCGACCAATCTAAGACACTCTCCGATACGTGCTCCGCTTACCTCGACTGTTGCAACATGGTCAGTGAGATAGCGTGGGAGCATAGGACGCTTAGCCAGAAAACACTCAACCAGCTCGTTTACCGCAAGCTCCGCGACGAATACCATATGGGAGCGCAGATGGCGCAATCGTCCATAATCCGCGTCATCGGGAACTACCGGACAATCAAAGAGATGCATGGAAGCCCGTGGGCGACCAGTCGTCCGGAATACCGTTCCCCCGGCTATGACCTCGTATGGAACAGGGACTACAGCATCCTCAAAGACGGGCGATTGAGCGTAAACACCCTTGAAGGGCGAATTAAAGTCCCCGTCGATTGGACTCACATGCCTGAGCCGTACCGTCACGGGAAGTTCGGTACGGCCCGACTGTTGAACCGGAACGGGAAATGGTTCCTGCTCATCCCTAGCACCGTGGAGCTACCTGAACCGGCCCGACCTCAGCAAGTGGTTGGAGTGGACTTGGGTATTCGTTTCCTCGCCACCAGCTATGACGGTGACGGGCATACCGACTTTTATAACGGGAAGGAGGTGAAAAGCAAGCGCGAGCATTACAAGAGGCTACGCGCCTCCCTGCAAAAGAGGGGGACGCGCAGCGCAAGACGCAGACTCAGAGAAATCGGCAGTAGAGAAAACCGTTGGATGAGAGACGTGACCCATCAGGTCTCTAAGGCACTCGTCAGCCGACAGTCAAAGCCTACGCTCTTCGCGTTGGAAAACCTTGAAGGTGTTCGTCACGCAACCGAAAAAGTCCGCGTGCAAGACCGGTATGTGCAGGTTAGTTGGGCGTTTTTCCAATTGCGCCAGATGATTGAGTACAAGGCTAAGAAAGCCGGGCATTCCGTCATCGTGGTTGACCCTCGTTATACGAGTCAGACCTGCCCGAAATGCGGCACAGTACGCAAAGCGAACAGGGATAAGCGGCTGCATGAATACCAATGCTCGAACTGTGGCTACAGGTCTAATGATGATCGTGTGGCCGCGATGAATATTCAACGGCTCGGGTATCAGAGTCTCGTTGAATCCCAGTCGGACAAGGTCTGACTTGGGCGGGGTGCCGTCAACCACCCCTATGGTGTTCCGCCAGCCCGCAAGGGTGATAAAAGCGGGAGGAACCGACAACCATTCGGCTCCCATTACCGCCGGGCAGGGACAAACCACGATGCTCGTCATCGCGGTAGTTGATGCCGTACTTCGGGTATTCGATGGAGACGCTGGGACGTTGGTTCTACAAGGAGTTTGGTTTGATGCCGTACTACGGGTACTCAATGGAGACACGGGGACGCTGGGTGAAACTGCCTGACGGCACGTTCGGCGTGAAAACAGACGGCTGTTGCAAGCTAGTGTGTTCCAGCTTGCAGGGTGGTCTTACGGCCACCCGCTCCAAGTCTCACGCGGTTTACACCGCTGCTTGGTTCGCACTTCGCAGGGTCTAGCGTTGCGCAACCATGATGGTTGCCCCGTCTTACTGTCCCTCCATGCGCGTTTAGGGTCTCCGGGGCACTCCCGGCGACCATGATGTTAATGGCCGCGTTTAGATCGCGGTCGATCACAAGCCCGCAATGTTCGCACTTGTAGGTTCGCTCTTTGAGGGAGAGCTTGGCTTTCACGCTCCCACACTGTGAGCAGGTTTTACTACTGGGGTACCAGCGGTCAACGAAGTGTAGTCGTGCGCCGGTTTTCGCGGTCTTGTACTCCAACTGACGACGCAACTCATAAAAAGAAACGTCCATGACAGCTTTAGCGAGATGATGGTTTTTCATCATTCCCGCCACGTTCAAGTCCTCGATACTGATGTCTGAATAGGTCTGGGCAAGCCTGGTGGTGAGCTTGTGTAGCGTGTCGCTACGGCGGTTCGCTATGCGCGCGTGGATGCGGGCGAACTTGGCTCGCGCCTTAGCGCGACGCTTCGAGCCTCTGGTTTTACGGCTCAACGCTTGCTGCGCGCGCTTCAACCGCCGTTCATCGGCTTGAAGCGCGTGAGTGTTAGCGATAACGGTCCCGTCCGAAAGCGTTGCAAGTGCCTTAACGCCGAGGTCAATGCCAACCGCTCCACCCTTCAGAGCCTTCTTTACTGGTTCGTCACGTTCAACAGTCAGGGCGGCATACCAATGCCCACCGCGACGCGAGATAGTCATACGTACTACTCTCGCCCCGTCTACACGGGCCGCGACATTCTCAAAGCAATGCACGCGGCCAATACGCGGAAGCCAGAGTGCTTTCGGGTCGCCCTTAATGAGTCCACCATCGCGGGCACCGCTGATCGAGTACGAGAACCTTGGTGTCCCTCGGTCCTTCGACTTGAACTTCGGGAACCCAACCCTGCGGCCCTTCCGGGTACCTTTACGGCTTTTCGACCAGTTAGACAAGGCTTCCGCTAACCATCTAAGCCCGCTACGGTAGGCTTCCTTCGAGTTCTCACGCCACCATATCGCCCCGTCAGAGTCCACGGCCAGAGTGTCCCTGTTTTCAACCCACCAGTGTTGCAGCGAATAGGACGACCACTCGGGTTTCTCTCCGGCTTCGAGGGCGGCTTTCACGTGAGCGAGGCCAGCGTTATAGGCGAACCGTGCTGCTCCCGCGTGTGACGACATGCGTCGTTCCTGTGCGGGAGTGGGGTCTAATGCGACCTTAACGGCCTCAAACATTACGCATAGCCTTCAGTGCGGCTTTCGCCTTGCGCCTCGCCGCTTGCCGCCCATACAGTCGAGCACAGAACGAGGTCAGCACCTCAGTCATGTCAGCTTCAAGATCGTCGCCCTGTTCTGAGTCGTCCACGACGATCAACCGTCGCCCCTGAGCGGTCAACGCGGCCTCAACCAGCCCAGCGTTCACGGAAGCTAAACGGTCACGATGCTCCACAATGATCGTGCCAACAGTAGGGTCAGCGAGAACCTTGTTCAGCTTACGGCGGTTATCGCTCATACCTGAACCGATCTCTGTCACTGTTTCAATGTTCGTCGCGCCAAGGTTGATAGCGAACGCTTTCAGCCGGTCTGCTTGACGTTGCAGGTCGGCTTTCTGGTCGGAAGATGAAACGCGCGCGTAACAAACGGTGCGCGTGCCAGCCGTGGGAACGGGCGGGGCCTCGTATTTCGGGTCGTGAACAAACCATAGGCCCCCGACTTTCTCCACCGGGACGGGCATAAGGCCCTCACGACACCACTTCCACACTGTCTGCTCGTTTAAGCCTTCAAGAGCAGCCCATTCTTTCGCACGCATAAACAAAGCATATCGCGCAAAACCAAATCAAGACAAGTCAAAACTACAGTAGGTTACAGTCCTCAGTCGCTACGACGGTATGGAGTACTGGGACTACTGATTTAGGTGCAAAAAAATGTTTCCCGGCTCTGGATGGAACCTGTCAAAGTCACCAGAGCCGGGAAAACCCTCCAAAAAGAGCCTCTAAAACCACCGTATTAGAGGCTTCCTTAAGAAGAACTATACGGCAGTGTCCTTTTGTGCGTCCACCAATTCTTGGATTCTCACTGTGCTCACTTTCCTACCGGTGTCGGCTAGGGAGAGGAGCGTTAGGAACTCGGGCATTGTGGGAGCACGGTTCCCGCTGTTGATGTTCGCTAGGCGAGTGGTGCCGATGCCGAGGGCTTGAGCAATGTCCTTGTTTGTGCAGCCGCGTTGTTCTTTGACTCGCAGTAGGGTCTCGGTCCATAAGGCTAGGCTTTTGTAGGAGTTCTGTAGTGGTGTTCGGGCCACGGTTTCACCTCGCTTCTTCTAGGTTGTGTTCCCCGTTGAGGGCAATGATCTGGTAGTAGGCCGCGAACTTACGCGGGGAAAGAACCCTCAGCCCGTCTTGGGCTTTGATAATCCAATCTCCCGCGTGTGCGATTCGCACGTGCTTGACGGCGTGCCTTGTTGTCGGGTCGTTTCCGCGCGCATACACGCATAGGGTGGTCCCGATCATGTATGCGTGGTCTCTTCCGAGCCATGTGAGGATACGCCCCTTGGGGACGGGGCCGACCATTGCCGCTACATACAGGTTTTCTGGGTTCTGTTTTGACGACACGAGGACAGCCGCTACGGGCGTTGGTCTAGTCTCAGGCGGGCTAACGACCTTCATGCCGTCCTTGAAAGGCAGGTAACAGTACGTGGGGGGAATGAGGTTTTCCCGTTCCGTGCGTAGCCTGTTTCGCCTCGCAAGGTCTTGCCGCTGTTGTTCTTTCCGGTTGATGCACATTGCGCGCCGCTCGCAGGCGGGTAGCGTGGCTGCGCTACGAGCGGCGGCAATGATCTCGCTTGCGGTAGGCATTAGAACGGGGGCTGGGGGTTGTATTCGTCCACGTAGTCTACAGAAGCCGGGGGAGCGTCATACTGGCGCGGAGCGCCCGTTTCCGTGGCCTTGTAGGTCTTGAACAACAGGGACGGGCCAACTTCTTCAACGCGCATTTCCGTGGAGGTTCGCTTATTGCCGTCACGGTCAGTGTAGGAAGAGGCAACGAGCGTGCCGGTTGCGATCACGCGGTCTCCCTTACGGAGCGTTTCAGCGACGTTCTCAGCGGCCTTACCCCACAAGACGCAACGCATGTACAGCGTGGACTTTTCCACCCACTCGTTGCGCTCGCGGTCATAGCTGCGCTCACTGCTTGCAATCGTGAACGTTGCCATAGCCTTACCGTTCGTGTTGAAACGAACCTCGGGGTCAGCGGTGAGGCCACCGACGATAGTGAACGTGTTCAGAGTAGCCATAGTTGGCCTGCTTTCTGTTGGTTGTTTTGGTGGTTTGTTGTAGCCAAAATGAGGTGTCTGTCAGCGGTGTCCACCCTCAGTCCAACGACCGTTCGCGTTGCCGTTAGACCACTGGCCGTCCTTGTAAATCTGGTTGCCGCTATTGTCATGGCAAGTGGTAGAACCGTTGGTCTTGAGGGTGCAGTTGTAACCAAGACTGGGGTCTGATTCCTCGCTGTAAGTCCAGTAGCTCTCGCCGGTAGCGCGGCCCTGAGAACCGCCAGTAGAACCGGCTGAATGCGAGGCGGAGCCGCCACCATTGCTGTACGAGCGGCCACCAGTAGAACCTGCGGAGCGAGAGTAGGAACCGCCACCGTTGCTGTAGGAAGAACCACCAGAGTTGGAAGAGGAAGCAGCAGCAGCAGCGGCCTGCGCAGCCTGCTCAGATTCCCACTGACCATGCGAGTCGCGAACCTGATTCGACTTCTCACCCAAAGCGTTCGCAGCGTCGGTGAGTTTCTTTTCCTCATCGACGTTCCACTTGCGGTCATCGCCCACGTGCGAGCGATTCTTTACCGCTTCGCGTGCTTCGTCAAGGGTCTTAGCGGTGTCGTCGATGGTGGACTGTAAGCCGTCACGGGTCGCATTGTCCTTGACTTTCCCATCGGTTTCACCCATGAGATTCTTCGCGTCGTTAAGCGCTTGGTCTGCCTTGTTGACGGCCTCATCGAGCTTCTTGATGGTCAGGTCATCAAGCTCGCCAGCAATGGGAGCCATAGCAGCGTTGAGCTTGTTCGTGGAGGTCTTAGCCTGATCGAGAACCTTCTTCAAGGAGTCGATCTTCTCGTTACTGGCCTTCGCGTTGTTGGGAGCCTCGGCCAGAGCGGTAACAGTCGCGTCCGAATCAGCGTAAATAGCCTTGAGCGCGGTCACGTTCTCAGAGTTGAGACCGTATTCGTCGGCCAGAGCGATAGAGGACTGTGCGGACGTGCGGGCAGTACCGAACGCGGTCTCAGCTTCAACGAGTTCAGCCTGAACCTTCTCAACGCCAGAGACCACGTGACGGTTATTGACGTAGGCGTAAGAGCCGCCAGCAATACCCGCGATAACAACGGACGCAGCGGCAATGAGCGCCACGAGCGCCTTTGCGTTGGGCTTGGGGAGGTCGGTTTCCTCGGTGGTGGTGTTAACGGTTTCAGTGTTCATGAGAAGTGTTTCTTTCTGTGTGACAGGTTTGCTTGATGACACCCACTGTAATACCTATTTAGGTACATTGCAAGTCCGTTTTCGTAGTGTTCGCCACACAAACACGCGAAATAATTTCCTAAATAGGGACTCTATGGTGTAACATATACACGTATCCAAACAACAATCCCCCTTATTCCAGACCAAAACACAATCCGAAAGGCATTCCCATCATGTCAAGTGAACAGGTAAAAGGAACCCTCCTTGCCGTAGGCGCTACAGCAGCGTCATCCATGCTCCTCGTCGGGGGATTCGTCACTATTCATAACTCTTACGAGAATGCCGCGAGCGTTGACCCATCAACGGTGATCGACGTTCGCGCAAAGCAAGCCTCTGACGCGGCAGCAGGTGGCACCGGCGAGTTCAGCGATCACTGCCTCGTTATGCGAGAGGGCTACATGGTCGCCGTCCCGTCCGCGAGTTGGACGACAGATGAACAGGGCAACCCCGTCATGGACTCCCTGCCGGGAACACTAGATTGGCAGTGGGTTAATACGACGCGCCAGAGTCCCGGTTGGAGCACGTTCCTTGACCCGCTCACAGTCGGAAACACTTACCCCAAAGTTGCTACCCCCGATGGACGCACGCAGGATAATCTGAACGAATGGTTCGACGTTATTAAGAAACATGTACCGGGTTCATACCCTGTACCCGGAATGCTTCAAGTCGGCTATAAAGCAGATTCTCGCCCCCAGCACGTTCTCGCTGCACACTGTGAATGGGATATCAAAATCTCTAGTTCAGCTCAGGAAGATGACGATAGTGGCACTCTGAGCGATGTTGTGTCACTTGCATCCAATCATTTTTCGGATTCTGTAGATTCCATTACAGAAGATGGAGATAATCTTTCGTGGCTCACAGTGGACGGCAAAAAAGCTCACGTAACAGCTCATGGCCGCGCCTACTACACAGTAAACAAGCCTGTTGCAGGTAATGATATTCCAGCAGACGCAAGGCTCATCGGTGAAACAACTCTTAACTTCGATGGCTCCACAATTTCTGAATACAGTGACCACGAAACTAAGACCGCAACCATCAACAAACCGTCTGATCTTGATGGAGGCTACGTCACATGGGTATGGACCGTTGATAAGAACGATCAGTCAGGGGACTGGGGCAAGTACCTCACGAAGGACACTGTTTCTGACGGATGGGCCACTGAGACAGAAATCATTCAACTCCCCAAGGCTCCTAAGAAACCTAAGCCGAACGCAACGCCTACACCTAGTGTTGTCACGCCGTCTCCCGAGCCGAGCGTAACAACGCCCGCACCCACGCCGAGCGAGTCCTCAACGCTACCACCGGCACCCGTCGAGAGCGGCACGCCCACTACCCCAACACAGGTGAACACCCCGAGCATCAATAGTGTCAAGACCCCTGAAACCCGCACGAACCTCGCGCACACGGGTTCTATGGCCGCGCCGATCATTGAGGCAAGCGTTCTCATGTTGGCAGCTGGACTCACTATTGCTCTCAAGAAACGCAACAACCTCTAATCGCAACTAGCATCCCATCCAAACACACACCAGAAAGGACACTAAACATGCGAAACGAACAGGTGAAAGGCACCCTGCTCACTGTAGGCGCAACAGCGGCATCAACCGCACTCATCGTCGGAGGATTCGTCGGATACAACCACATGCAGCAATCCGCAGCATCCGTCGATGTGGTTGACACATTTAACCAAATGGAAGCCAAGAAGGTTGCAGCGGAGGATACTCAGCACGGCGTGTTCTCTGACCACTGTCTCGTCGCCACCGTAGGGGATTGGACGATGGACCTGATCTCATGGGTTCCAGAGAAGCCGGAAAACGGCGGTCAGAGTGTTGATGACGCATGGGGAAATACTCACCCTGCCGCGAACATTCTTGACACTGACAGCTTGGCTGGCTCCTACAACTGGCAGTGGGTGAACCGCGTAACCGGCTCTTATCAGGCCGCTGTTCCGGGAACCGGCACGACCTACACGATGCTTTCGACTATCGTCGCTAACCCCGCTGACCGCACTCAAGCAAACCTGAATGCATGGTTTAACCAGATCAAGGCGGGCGACAATGGTGGGCATCTCATGATCGGCTGGGGCAACCCCACCCCAGAGCGCGCGCAAACCTACCCGTACAACGTACAGCGCGTGTTCGCTCCCATCGCAGCGCACTGCCGCTGGATGCCGACCGTTGAAGCCGATTCAACGAACTACAAGACTGCTACTGGCAACACGCTACAAAGCGATGTGACAGTCGGGAACGACACGTCATACGGCTCAGACCCGTGGCTGTCAGTGGACGGCGATCAAGCTGTCGTCAAGGCAACCGGACGCGCATACTACTCGGCTACCCCCGTTCCAGCGCAATCGCCTACTGTCCCAGCAGGCGCACAACTGATTGGGGAGGCCACTCTCACGTTCAACGCCCCCGGAACGCAAACTGGTTCCGTCAACAAGCCTGAGAACTTGGACGGCGGATACATCACATGGGTTTGGACTATTGATCGCTCTGAACAAGGCGACTGGTCCGGCTACATGGACGAAGAAGCAGTTTCCACCGATTACGGTGAGGACGCTAACACTGTGAGCGTCCCGGAAAAGCCGAAGCCTGCTCCGGTAAGTAGCGCAACGGAATCCGCTACGACCCCCTCAGAGTCGAACGCTGCGACTCCTACCAGTGGGGAGAACGCCGCCGCTCACATCTCTCGTGAGAGCGCGTCAGCTCAAGGTGCAGCGCCCTCCATTGTGGCGGAACCGTCCAAGACCGAAGAAATGCTTCTATCTGAAGCAAACGCGGTAGGCACTCCCGCTTCTGCTCCCAAGGAAAAAGTGGCACTTATCAACGTCCCGGACTCGCTATCTAACAGCAACGCTCATTCTGCTGCTATCCCTCTAAGCATTCTCGGGATGGAAGCCGCAGCTATGGCTGGCGGGTTGCTTTGGCTGCGCCGCCGCTAACGGAAATGAGGAAACAACAAATGGAAATGACTCAGGTTAAAGGCGTGGCAATCACAGTCGGTGCGACCGCTGCGTTCACCGCACTGTTGACCGGCAGCATTGTCGCGGCACACAACTATCAGGACAAAGTGTCCAGCATTGACACGGTTGAAGCATTCAACGACCTACAGTTTGAGGCTTCTACTATGAGAGAGAGTGGGATGACTGGCACGTTCAGTGACCACTGTCTCACGCTCAAAGAGGGTACCTCGCCGGGGGCAACTCCCCTTTCATGGGTACCAGAGGTAACGGAAACTGAACCCTCCACGGAAACAGGGGTAAGTATCACATACAAGACTGTGGACTTATCTAAGTTGGAAGATAGCTATGACTGGCAGTGGATAAACACGGACAGAGACACGAAGTATCTTATGGACCGTATGAGTAGGTTTTATAGCTCGCTTGAACCCACCCCATATCTCCCCTCGTATGTGGACGAACCGTCGAAACGATCACAAGATAGCCTCGATAGGTTACTCCGCGAGGTTAAAGCCTCTAACCCCCACGAGCACTTCTCAAGACTGGCTTTCGTAAGCGCCGGTGCTAAACCCGCGACAGTAAAATACGACGGCACCGGTGCGACACCTGTCATCGCTGCCCACTGTCGTTGGTTACTTGAATTAAAGTCGAACGCCGTTAAACACGACGCTAACGGCTCACAGTTGAAAGATGACGTGACGGTGACTTCTAGCCCCACGTGTGGTGACGATGAGTGGCTGACGGTAAACGGCGAGAAAGCTCATGTCACGGCTCATGGGCGCGCCTATTACACGCTAGAGAAGCCCGCTAAGGGGAACGCTGTTCCAGCCGGTGCGACTTTGATCGGGGAGGCTGATCTTGATTTCACGGCTCCCGGTACTCAGACTGCGACCATTGACAAGCCCGCGTCACTCAGTGGCGGGTATGTCACGTGGGTGTGGTCTATCGAGAAGAATAACCAGCCTTCCGAGTGGGGTAAGTATCTTCTTCAAGACGCGACGGACGGTTGGGCCGCTGATGATGAGGTCGCTGAGGTTCCCGAAGCCCCCGCTCCTTCTCCGAGCACAACACCGTCCATTCCCGTGTCGGAAACTCCCGGCACGCAGCCTCCCGCGCCTAGCGAAACCCAGCCCACAGTACTGGCTTCCCCCAGTGAGCCGAGCCTCCCACAGCCGCCAAGCGCAAGCCTCGCTCACACGGGCACGACGTTCCTGCCTCTCGTTGGGATGAGCGTGTTCCTGTTGGCTGGCGGAGTGGTTACTGTGCTCAGGAAGCGCAACACGATCTAAATATCCCGCCCATCACACAGAAGTGCGGCGGCTCGTAACACTGTTTCGTGACGCGAGCCGCCGCATCCCCCTAAAAGGACTTAAGAAAAATGATTCGTTCACCGTTTAAGCGAGCCTCACAAGCCGTCGATAACATCGACTATTCAACCGATGAGGGCAAAGACAAGGGCGCGCGCGTAGCCGTCATTCTCGCACCTATCGCTATCGTGCTCACTGTCCTAGCGGTAGTGGGGATTTGGCTGTTCGCGTCGGGGCGTTTCAACCCTGAGAAAGACGCTTTCCAAGAGGCCCAGAAGCAGCTTCAAGAAAACACTGAACGGTCAGAAAAAGGCGTAGCAAACGCGGGAGTGGCGCGACCCGTTAACACTGGCACAACGAACTGGACACTGTTCCCCGCTCTGCCCGGTGGCGCGTCGTGGGATACGTCTAACGTCGCGTATGACGACGGCTGCTTGAACCTCACCCAGCCCATTAAGAGCGATCTAGCGTCCGCATATAAGACCCTCGACGGCACGGAAATGTACGCCGTCGCCTACAGCAAAGACCTCAACACCACTCCGGGCGGCTGCACAACCTCGACGCTAGAGGCTGGCTACTACTTCCTCTCAGACGGCGCATCAAGCGTCTTGTACGTCGCTCATGTTGGTGACGCTAAGCGCGTGGACGCGGATAACGCGATCAACATGCAAACAGCGAACGGCTCCTATGCGATCTGGGAACAACTGTTCCGCAAGAGCGACGAAGCAGGAAACCCTGTCGTCCGTAATCTCCCCGACGGGTGGGATAGCGCAGCTCTCGTCGTCGGCTGGCATAACACTCCCACCAAGCAATCCGAGACAATGTTCGAGGTTGCGCCCTCGACACTGTATGTCGCGTCCTATTCCACTCCGGCAGACGGTGGGACGGCGTTTGCTGCCGCGTGGCAGAGCGTATCGACCTCGCCAGCCCCGAAGGTTGTCCTGTTGAAGAACAGCCAATCGGAAGGGCTTTTAACGGGTTCCCCCATGTGGTTCGTGAGTGTTGACTAGCAACAACATGCCAGCGTTTTAAGGACCACACAATGAGTATCGGTATTTCTATAGGCGACCTGCAAGCAACAGCGGCTTCTATCCCGCATCAGATTCCCGCAACCCCCATGCACTTGTATAACGGGGTGACGATGCACAGCTATTGCGCGAGCGAACTAGCGCCCATTCTCCTTGCTAACAAGTATGGTGACCCGTCGGTTAGTGACGACATGGTTCTCCAAAGCGGGGGCAGTGGTATTGCGAGCGTAAGGCTCCGCAACGGACTCGTATCCATGCTGTGCAATCGCGGCCTGAACGTTGAAGCGGGTAGTGGCCGGTATCCGATGGTGAAGTACGGAGATTTTTATTTCACGCTCATCATCGAGTCAAGCAAGCCCATGTTCCGTCCATACATTGACAGCAAGCTCCTGCTTTTGCGTTCGGGGAATAGTGTTTTACGTAAGCAAGTGCGCTCACTGCTACGTGAGGCAGGGCGCTTGGGCGGTAAGACACGTTCGGACACTATGCGTCTCCTCGCTTCAATCTGCCGCGACGGCGTTCTCGCCCCACTTGAAGTACAGTCCCTCGCTTCCCCTGAATTATGGGAACGTGCGAACATTCGCAGCGGTTTAACCGTAGACGCATAAACAGCGTTTCGACGAAAGGAAAACGATCATGGCATACAACCGCCCCGTAGACGATTCTGGTTTTAGGCGCTGGTGGGCTGAGCCTAATGTCGCGTTCGAGCAGGCAGACCCTCAGAAAGCATGGTTGTGGTACTGCCGTAATCGGCACACGTTTAAGACGACTGGCGTTGCCGCGTATGAAACGTATATGACTTACGGTTACCTGATTTGCGCTGAATGTGAAGATGGTGGCGCAGCAGTCCGCCGCTACTAAACAGGGTGACTGTAGTGCGCAGGGGATACCTGTCCAATCGGTTGGTCAGCTACCGCAATGCTCGTCGTCGCGGTAGTTGACCGAATCCCGTCTCCCAAGAAAGTGACACACGCCATGCCATAGTGCGACTATTTATGTACAGCATGTGTTATTGTTGCCTTGTACAAAACAGGAGCACCCACACGGGTGCGTACAACCGTAAAGGGAGGCATAGACAAATGCCCGCAACAATTACACGCGCATGGACGCACGTTAAAAACTTCATTGAGCGCCACGAACTCGCTTTCCTCACCCCGTTCTTGGTTTTGTCATTCCTCATGTACAAAGCCGAAGCGGGATACCCGGCAGATGCATACTCGGGTCTCGTCACGATCTTCTTCTTCTCAATGGTCTGCCTATATTCGGGTGCAATCGCTGACCGCCTTGGACTTCTCCCCGAAGAAGCCCCCGAGGAAGAAACAGAGGAACCCGCGACTGCTACCAAGTCTGTTGAAAAAATCACTACACGAGGCCACTACACGTGGCGCGCGTAAACTTACCTAAAGGAACCAAACACTAGACAAGCTCGACTTGGAACCAGAAAGACATTTCCCATCATGTTCGCCACAGCAAAGCATTCGACCAGCAAGCCCTATGGGCCTGTTGCAGCTTTCGTATGCGCGCTCACCGTGGCGTTCGGTTTGCTTTTAGGTTCAGGGAATCAGTCGGTAGCTGCCCAAGCGGCCCTCAATGGGGACGAAAACGCTCCCCTTAAAGGAACTGTCTCAGGGCTTTACAGTCTCGACGAAGCTGGACATGCGGTTGCCGGTGTTCCGATTCGCGTTGAACTCACGGGAAACGCGGTATTCACTGAGACTGCAACTAGCGTTTGGGAAGGGGAAACGACGCTTGAGCCGCTTTCTCTTCAATGGGAAAGTGACGGCACTCAACCTGTCTCCTATAAGGTCTATTTCGATTCGACTAAGGAGATTCGCAGCCCGCTTTCTCACTCAGAAGGAACAGTTCGCGAGGCTCAGAACGTCTCGCAGCCGGTTCCTGTAGCTACAGCAGCGCAGTCTTACCCTGAGCATGATTACACGACAGTGAAAACTGTTTCCCACACGCTCCCGATTATCCCAATGATTATGCTGCTGCTAGTTATTTCCATCTTGGGACTAGCCCTACGCTATTCCCGCACCAAGCCCCCGGCAGGGCAAAACGGTTTACATGCCTTACCGGATTGTTTGCAAACAAACACAACACGAAAGGAATGATGTTTTGACTACATCACCTACCCATGCGCGGCCCGCTCAGTCGAGCCGCTTCCGCCGAGCACTTTGGTCTCTTGGTGCTTGCGCGATTGTTGCTGGCAGCGCTTTCGGCGCAGCAAGCTCCATTCCATCAGTACAGCAGGCCGCGAACGCTGCCCCCGTTGGTGGTGGCCTGTACATCAACATCGGTGACGGTCACCAGTCGTGGATGGGTGGCTATCAGGCTCCCTCGAACGCAGATCAGGAATACCCCGTTTACTGTGTGCAGATGTGGCTCCCGAACCCCACGCCCGCTGACGTGGTTACGAAGGACACTCTGCATGAGTCTCGTATGCTCGGCCCTGAAGAGCTGCACTTGAACACTCAGCAGATGGCTTTCGTGTTCAGTCAGCACGCGAAGGACCAAGAGTCCGTGAATCAGGCCGCTGTTTCGCTTCTTGTTCACACGAACTTTGAGCAGAATCAGGCCGGACGCGACATTCAGGAGTCCGTGAATCACTACGTGAATCAGGTGAAGGCTCAGCGTATGGACGTGTACAACCGTGCAGTCCAGTACGCTGCTGAGGCTCGCTCTATCGCGACCAGTGGTTACACCGAAGGTGACGTTACTGGCGACAATGATCGTCATGGTCTCATCAAGGACATCAAGGGATACAACGAGCGCGGTGAGGCTGTTGCAAACATCCCGCTCCGCGTCGAACTGACTGGCCCCGCAGTCTTTGACGAAACCGGCACTAAGACTTGGACCGGCGTGAGCACCACTGCTCCCGAGACTCTTCACTGGACTGCAACCGGCAACGGTGAAGTTCAGGCCAAGATTTACTACACCTCCGGCATTCGTCGTACTTTCACGAAGTACGTTGTCGGCTGGGGCGTTCAGGAAACCCTGTCCTACGGTGACCGTAACGCTGCTGCTGACCCTGAAGAGGTCGAGAAGCCCACTCGCAAGTGGCACGCGATCTTTGACTTCCAGCCCGAAGGCACCTCGAACGTCGGTGAATCCAAGTACACCGACGGCAAGAGCATTTCCGACACCCTGACCGCTTCCGTTAAGAAGGATTACGGCGACGGAAAGTGGCTTGAGATCGACGGCAAGAAGGTCCCCGTCAAGTACGAAGGCACCGCCTACTACACTGGCGAGAACGCTCCCGCCGCTTCTAACGAGGTCCCCGCTGACGCTAAGGCTGTCGGCACCGCGACCCTGACGTTCGACGGCGAAGGCACTCAGACCGCCACCGTTACCCCCACCGAAGAACTCAAGCCCGGCTTTGTCACTTGGGTTTGGAAGGTCACCAAGAACAATCAGGGCGACTACTCGAAGTACATCCACGAGGACTGGACCGACGGTTACGCTGCCGCCAACGAGACGAACAGCTTCCGCCACAAGGCCAAGATCAACACTGCTGCGTCTATCCGCACCACTCAGGGCGGCACCTACATGGTGGACGACATGTGGGTTGACGGCCTGCCCACCAACCACGGTGAGTTCACTGGCAACGCCGAGTTCGATAAGGACGGCGCAACCCTGAAGCAGGACCTCCTGTTCTTCCCCAAGGGCACCGAGGTTAAGGAAGCCAACAAGGACAAGGCCGAAGTTATTTCCTCGACCACCGTCCCTGCTAAGAACGGTTTCTACCCGTCGATTGGCACCAACGGCTTCAAGCTGAAGGAAGGCGCTTCCGGCACTTACGTGTTCGTCACCTCGTTTGAGGGCGACAGCCGCGTTGAGGCTTACACCTCTAGCGTTGAGGACGTGACCGAACAGTACACGGTCGATACTCCCGAAGAGACCCCGACCATCGGGACCACCGCCACCGACACCAAGGACGGCGACAAGGAAATCAACCCCACCGGCCCCGTGTCGATCACTGACCGCGTGTGCTACGAGAACCTGAAGCCCGGTAAGGAATACACCCTGACCGGTACCCTGATGGACAAGACCACTGGTGAGGCTTTCCGCAACGAGAAGGGTGAGGATATTTCGTCCTCGACCACTTTCACCGCTAAGGAAGCTAAGGGCTGTGAGAACGTTGTTTTCGAGACCACTGGTGAGACCCTGAAGGGCCACGACACTGTTGTGTTCGAGAACATGTTCTCTGACAACAAGCGCATCGCTGTCCACGCTGATATCAACGACGAGGGCCAGACTGTTCACCCGAAGGTCACCCCCTCGACCACTGCTCCTGCTGCTCCCGCTCCCAAGGGCGGTAAGCTCGCACACACTGGCGCTATTACCGGTGGCGTGCTCGCTGTTGCGGGTGCCTCCGCTGCTGGTGGCGTTCTTCTCATGAAGCGTCGTCGCAACGAAGAGGACTGAGCTAACGCCTAGTAGGCTTTAGCCGAGAATCAGTTAAAGGGAACTCCCCGCTTACGTCTTTGTGAGCGGGGAGTTCCTGTATGTTCATTAAACCACCGTTTGTTGCACGCGCATCTATAGGGGGAGAGGCCCCCCTGCGAGCGACCTCCCATGCGGGCAAGCCCTACGTGACACACTCGGGCCATACTGCTACTATTTAGGTACAACACAAACCCATAGGGCGCACCAACATCAACACAAACCCTTAAACCGCGCCACCAACACGCATTCCTTAAACACATCACACCCAACAGGACAGGACACCACCAATGAGCGTTTCGTTCCAGCTAGTACACTTCTCAGGCCACCGCGTAGACGCGGAAGCCACTATCACCGCTAACACGCTCGCTGCAAAAGCTGATAAAGAGATCGTCCTACAAGGCACCATTGACTCGATAGCCTGCCGTAGCGACGGGGAGTTCATAGACTCTCCCGTACCGTTCACCGTGCAATACGTTGAGATCGCCGCCGTCATCCCCGCATACATCATCCGCGTCTACGACAACGAACACCACATTCTCCTCAAAGACCTACAAGACGGGCGGCTCACAATAGGCTCAGAAGAACACCTAGTGCGCCTCCTCGCAGAACGCGCGGGAGAAACGTATCTACAGTGGGCCGACGACCCGCGTAAGCACCACTACTACAGGGGACTGCCCTACAAGGACACTTACCGCGTTCTTGACGGTAAGCTCTCGCAGGCGTGCCTTGTGCGCTACGGGAAGTCATTGCACCGCACTCTGCGAGCCAATACAGAGCTGCACCGTCAGGTCGTCACATGCCTGCTCACCATCCATAACCTCATGAGCGGCACAAAGAATGACCTAGAGAAAGAACGCTACTGCCTGAGTCTCGTGCGCATCTACCAAGGCAAAGCACAAGTCATCCCCTACGGGAGCCGCGCATACAACAACCCGCAAGCCGGAGCCGTCGATATCGACTACGCGCTCATTCACACGCTGCCAATCCTGAAATACTCAGCGCCAGTTGACCCAAATGAACGCGGGACTGTCTCGATCATTCACAAGTACAAAGCACTCGGCTACTCCAAGGTCGATATCGCTTTCATACTCGGCTTAGACGAAACCAGCGTCGAAAACGCGCTTAAAGAAAAGCCGCGTTACTAGCCAAAGAGGACTACAAGCCAATAAGCGGCTCTACTGTGTTTTCGTTGCAGTAGGGCCGTTTTCGCTTATCCCGGTCTCATTTTTCGGCGTTTTTAACGCCTTGGTCATGAACATGTTCCTTGGTCATATAGTTGTGGTTCTTGGTTATGGAAATCGTGTTCCTTGGTTATGGAAATTAAATCCTTGGTCATATAGTTTCTGTTTTTCGCATGGTCGTGTTTTTGGGGCGTGTTTTAC
>ERZ773007.31-NODE-31-length-67043-cov-5.388637_pt1 | contig 67043 bp, 72 predicted proteins | sample MGYA00580665_ERZ773007 | MGnify/ENA primary metagenome ERZ773007 (study PRJEB29015, sample SAMEA2738122) | human oral metagenome | biome: human oral; feature: human-associated habitat; material: saliva | place: China | collected 2167 ... | reverse complement strand
CATGCTCGCCGAGACCTACGGCGAGGAGACCTTGGCGCCCTCCGGAGAGCGCGTCCATCTCTTTCCGAAGCCGGAGGCGCTCGCGGGAAGCTCGGAGCAAAGTCTGCGGGATTTGGGGCTTGGCTACCGCGCGCCCTATGTGCTGGATGCCGCGCGCCGCGTGGCGGACGGGAAGCTTGATCTTACCGCGCTTCGCGAACTCCCGGATGAGGAACTCTTTTCGGAACTACAGAGCGTACACGGCGTCGGGAAGAAGGTCGCGAATTGCGTGATGCTCTTTGGCTACGGCAGAACGGAGCGCGTGCCCTCGGACGTCTGGATGCAGCGCATCGTGAGCGAGGGCTATCAGGGGGTAGACCCCTTGGTTGCCCGGAAGCATGCGGGTATTTTACAGCAGTACCTATTCTATTATGCGCTCACCCACAAGGAACGGTTTACACCCCGCAAGGCGCGGGACGAAGAGAAGTAAGAAAAGGAGAAGCAAATCATGCGACACGAACTGAAACGAAAACAGACGGCGGAGACAGACTGTACCAAGCGGATCCGAGTGGAAAAACTCAACCTGCCCGCGCTGCGGCGTCTCTTTGAGACGAGAATGCAGGAAGATTTTCCGGAGGTAGAATTAAAGCCCTTCCCGAAGATGCAGGAACTCTACGAGACAGGGCATTATCTGCCGCTCGCGATCCGCGACAACAGCAAGAATCAAGAGCTCCTCGCCTATGCGCTCTTTGCGCGGGAAAGGGCGGAGGAGGGACACCACTATCTGCTCGACTACTTTGCCGTCAAGGAATCAGAGCGCGGCAGCGGAATCGGGACCGATTTTTTGCGGGAGATGGAGGCACACATCGACGACGCCGAGACCATACTCGGTGAGATCGAGGATCCGGATCACGCCGCGGACAATGAAGAGGAGGCCGTGCGCCTTCGCCGCCGCGCGTTTTATCTCCGGAACGGCGTTCGTGAGACCCGCGTGCGCGCGGAGGTCTGCGGCATGAACTACCGCATCCTCGAGGCAGGCGGCGCCACGCCGCACTCCGCCGCAGAAATTCGGCACATTTTGGATTGCTTCTATCGCCGCTTCTTCCCCGAGAAGATGTACCGCGAGGAAGTGAGCGTTCACATCGCATAAGAAGATGAATATTACGACTTTTTTGATTGTATGCCCGCTGGTTTTTCTGGCGGGCTTTGTAGACGCCATTGGCGGCGGCGGCGGTTTGATTTCTCTGCCCGCCTATCTCTTTGCCGGGATTCCGGTGCACACGGCCATCGGCACCAATAAGTTTTCGGCGGTCTTCGGGACCACCCTCGCGACCGGCCGCTTTGCGAAGCAGGGCATGATAGAGAAGCGCCTTGCACTCCCCGCGGTTGCGGCGGCCTTTGTGGGCGCTTCGATCGGCGCGCGGCTCTCGCTCCGCATGCCGGAGCGGATGACCTTGATTATCCTGCTGATCATCCTGCCCTTTGTCGCCTTCCTGGTTCTGAATAAGAAATTGCTCCGCGACCGAAGCCCGGAGGAAGAGCAAATTACGAGGCGTACCTATGTGACCGCGGCGGCCTCGGCCTTTTTAGTCGGTATTTACGACGGGCTCTACGGCCCGGGCACGGGCACTTTTTTGATTGTGCTCTTAAATGTCTGGTCGCGCCTCGGCCTAAAGAGCGCAAACGGACAGGCGAAGGCCATTAACCTTGCGACCAATCTGAGCTCGCTCATCGTTTTCCTGCTGCATGGCACCGTCTTGATTCCGCTCGGCCTGAGCGCGGCGGTCTGCAATATGATAGGCGCCTACTTCGGCGCGGGACTCGCGCTGAAACGGGGGAGCAAGGCCATACGCCCTGTCCTCTTACTTGTTCTGTTGCTGCTCTTTGTCAAGATTATTTCTCAGCTGCTCGGACAGTGAGTGAGAGAGTCGGGAAGGAGGTATTTATGCCCATATTCCAAAACGTGATTTTACCGCTCGGCATCGCGTTTTTCATGCTTTGGATTCTCACGCGGCAGCGAGAGGGATGCCTTCGACCCCTCTATGCGATGACTGCGGTGCTCTTATTTTGCTGTGCGCTCTCAACCGTCTGGATGAATTTGACTGCGGCGCACGGCATCGGGGTTCCGCTCTTTCTCCCGTGGCTCTGGTATTTCGGGATGATGGGCGGCTACGCGCTGACCCCGATCTCTTTGCTCTACTTTGCCTTTTCCGCGGTGAAGGCCGCGCGCATCAGACAAGTGCTGCAGTGGGTGCTTTACCTTGCGGGTGCCCTTCTTCTCTGGGCCATGGTAGCAGCGTTGACGTCTCTTCTGCGCAACATATGAGCGGAGAATCGCATTCTTTCTCTCCGGCGAAGGGGAGAAGAGAAGTGGCAGGCTGTACCGGCAGACTGCGAAGAAGTCGAAACGGAAAGAAACGCTGGTACAAAAGAGAGTCATCGGCCGAAATCGAGTGCAACAGAGTCTAAACGTGTGTTCTTATTTGAAACCCGCGTGTAATCTACGAATCTGGATTTAAAAGGATTCGCAGTGACAGTAAGAACACATTCGCAGGGGCGATGGAGCGCAGGGGAAGATGACAGCGGGGCGCCCGGGACGCTGCTGTCGCGGAAGCGGAGAGAAGAATTGCGACCGACGCGAAACGGAGAGCTTCGGATGCGGGGCGTTGAAGCAGTTGACATAAAATGCGGAACGGCTTGCGCGGAAGGACAAGAGCTAATCCAAAACTTCGCACAGCGAATCAACGAATCGGATCAATCATAAAAATAAAAAGAACGGACCGCAGTTGCGGTCCGTTCTTAATACTTTTATCTGTCGGCATTCCCTTTAACCGTTCCTTTGCAGAAAGCGGCTCTGGTGAGTGCATGCAGCACCACCGGAAAGCCCGCCACAAGAAGGACAGATGGTATGCTTCATGACTTTTTCCTCCAAACATACTACATACTGTTTCAAGGAAGATGTAAGCAGAGAAAAACCTTGCGTATCAAGGGTTTGAAGCAATTTTTACCAACTCTTTTTGTCCACCCTTCATCTTGTTTCAAAGAAGATGAAAAACCCGCAACACTTGATTCTACTAGCGTTGCGGGTTTTTTTACCAACTCTTTTTGTCCTATAACTCTTTTTTGTTGTTTAGTCCGGCATGGTGGCGCGCATCTTGCGCACGCCGTGGATTTCGGCATTGACCGCGTAGCGGTCGCCCTGACGGTAGAGCTTTGCGTATTTCTTCGGCGAGACGCCGACATAGCTGTTGAAGGTCCGAATGAAGTGAGAATAGGTCTGGAAACCGGATTTTTCGCTTGCCTCCTGGACATTCGCGCCCTGTCGCAGAAGTTGCTGGGCGGTGATAATGCGGAGCTGAATCACATACTCCATGACCGAGAAGCCGGTGCCCTTCTTAAAGATGTGGCAGAGATAGTGCTTGCTCAGCATGAAGTGATCGGCGAGCTCGTCGAGCGACAGGTGCTCGGTGCAGTTCTTCCTAAGATAATCGAGTATCGGCTGCACGCGGTTATAGTCCTGGTTCGAGGTGCCGTGCTCCTTCTTGGTGGAACGGATGCGGCTGCAGACCAGGAGCAGAATCTCGTAGAGCGTGATGCGCTCCAGGATGTCCGTGCCGAAGGAAGGTGGCATGCTGATGCGCAGCTTCTCGAACAGGCGCGCGAGGCGCTTGCTGTCTTCCTCCGTGAGGCGGATGCAGGCACCGCTGTTTTTCAGTGCCTCGGCAAAATTCGTCTGCGGCGTCGAGAGCTGGTCGAGCAACGAGGGCAGGATGTGCAGCACATAGCGTTTGAAGACAGAGCCGTCCGCGCCGTTCTCGTCGCGGTGTAAGGTATTGGCATTCAGGATGAAAAGCGTGTTCTTCTTCAGCGGATACATTTTCCGGTCCATGAAGAAGTCGCCGCCGTCGGTCAGCACGAGCATGAGCTCTATGCCCTCGTGATAGTGCAGGCGGTGCATGCGCCACTGATCATCCTGTTTATATTGAATAATGTAATCTCTGGATTCCATACGAACCTCCTCGGACGATGAGTTCGGACTTTCCGCATAAATAGGCGGATATTCCGCTCGTCTTACCAACAATATAACACAAGTTGTAAAAGACGCAAGTAGAGTGTCCTAACGGACTTTTTGGGCGAAAATGAATTTGTGCAAGAAACAGCAGAGAAGTACACCACATAAATCAGTTTTTTGGCGGGTTTTCCCAAACTGAGACAATTTGCGCTAGCTTTTTGACAACAAAGGGGAGGAATCTTGCGCCTCTTGTGTTACAATGAGTACATATCAAAAAGGAGGTAGGGGTAGTATGTGGACAAGCACATCCATGGGTGTTCCTGAGAGCGTACTTCTGTCTGTCATGGGACTCAGCGTGGTGATGGTCACGCTGATCATTCTTGCGCTGGTCATCCTGGTGTTCGCCAAGGTCATGGGATCCAGCAATGCGGCGGCGCAGTCGGCGCCGAGACCGATTCCGGATCCGCCGGGCATCAGTGATGAGGTCTGCTCCATGATACTCGCAGTCATCTGTGAGGAACTTCATGCGTCGCCAGAAGAGATTAATGTCACGAGCATCAAAGAGTTGAAGTAAACCAAGAACAAAACAGGAGGCTACAAAGATGAAGTACGTTGTTACCATGAACGGCAAGAAGTACGAGGTCGAAGTGGAGCGCATGTCCGCATTCCACATGCTCACCCGCGAGGAGATCGCTTCCGGCGTCTCGATACCGGTACAGCCGGTTGCGGCGCCGAAGGCAGCGGCACCGGCTCCGGCAGCGGCGGCACCGGCACCGGCGCCGAAGGCAGCGGCGACTCCGGCAGCGGCAGCACCGGCTGCAAAGGCAGCGCCCGGCGGCACGTCCGTGACCAGCCCGATGCCCGGCTCCGTGCTCGGCGTCAAAGTCAATGTCGGCGACAAGGTCAGCGCAGGCCAGACCATGTTCGTCCTCGAGGCAATGAAGATGGAGAATGAGATTGTGGCACCGGTTGACGGTACGGTCGCTTCGATCAACGTGAAGACGGGTGACACGGTGGACACCGACCAGGTCATGGGCACGTTGAACTAAGCGAAGGAGGAACCTACAGTGAATCTGATTGCTATCGTTGAGGGACTGCTGAAGAGTTCCGGATACGCGACGATGACCTGGCAGCAGCTTGTCATGCTGGTCCTCTCGTTTATCCTGATGTATCTCGCCATTGTAAAGCAGTTCGAGCCGCTTTTGCTGCTCCCGATTTCCTTTGGTATTTTCATGTCGAACCTGCCACACTCCGGCACCTTCGAATATTTCTACCAGCTTGACCACTGGTACGATGCCGGCATCCTCGGCGTCATGTACATGGGTGTCAAGTCCAGCTTCTTCCCCTGCATGATGTTCCTCGCGGTCGGCGCAATGACGGACTTCGGTCCGCTGATCGCAAACCCGATCTCGCTGCTGCTCGGCGCGGCTGCACAGCTCGGTATCTACTGCGCATTCATCTTTGCGAATGCGACCGGCCTTTTCACCCCGCAGCAGGCTGCTGCAATCGGCATCATCGGCGGCGCTGACGGTCCGACCGCTATCTATGTCGCAAACAATCTCGCTCCCGAGCTGGTCGCACCGATTGCGGTCGCGGCGTACAGCTACATGGCGCTGATTCCGCTGATTCAGCCGCCGATCATGAATCTCCTGACGACGGACAAGGAGCGCCGCGTCAAGATGAAGCAGCTCAGAAAGGTCTCGAAGGCCGAGAAGATTATCTTCCCGATCCTCGTTGCCTGCCTTGTATCCCTGCTGCTCCCGGATGTCGCACCGCTGCTCTGCATGCTGATGCTCGGCAACCTGTTCCGTGAGTGCGGCGTGGTTGAGAGACTTTCGGATGTCGCGCAGAACGCACTCTGCAACATCTGCACCATCTTCCTCGGCCTTTCGGTCGGCGCAACGGCGCGCGGCGAGCTCTTCCTTCGCCCGCAGACGCTCGCAATTGTCGTCATGGGTCTTGCGGCATTCAGCTTCTCGACGTTCGGCGGCGTGGTATTCGGTAAGATTCTCTATGCCGTCACCGGCGGCAAGATTAACCCGCTCATCGGTTCGGCAGGCGTTTCGGCTGTCCCGATGGCGGCGCGTGTGTCCCAGACGGTCGGCTCCAAGACGGACAGAACCAACTTCCTCTTGATGCATGCAATGGGACCGAACGTGGCAGGCGTCATCGGCTCTGCGGTTGCGGCAGGATTCTTCCTGACCTTCTTCGCGCACTGAGTCGTTTTGTAATAGAAGTAATAGAAACAGAGGCAATACAGGCAAGAACAAAATCGTTTTGGTGTTTCGAGAAAGGAGGACATTACCTTGAATAAAGTAATGAGTTTACATGATGCTGTTGCAAAGTATGTCGAGAGCGGAGATGCAATTTGCTTCGGCGGATTTACAACGAACCGGAAGCCCTATGCGGCTGTTTTCGAGATCCTTCGCCAGGGACAGACCGATTTTACTGTTTGGGCAGGCCCGGCGGGCGGTGACTGGGACATGATGATCGGCGAGGGCCGCGTCAAGGCATACATCAACTGCTACACCGCGAACTCCGGCTACACGAACGTGTCCCGCCGCTTCCGCGCTGCGATCGAGGCAGGCACCCTGACCTACGAGGACTACTCGCAGGACGTGCTGATGCTGCAGCTCCATGCTGCTTCCCTCGGTCTTCCGTACCTTCCGGTGCGCCTCATGCAGGGGTCCGGCCTCACGGATTTCTGGGGCATCTCGGAGGAGAAGAGACAGACCCTCGACAAGCTGACCAATTTAAAGTTTGCTTATGTTGAGAATCCCTTCAACCCGGGCGAGAAGGTCGTTGCGGTTCCGACTCCGCAGCTTGACACGGCCATCATCCACGTGCAGAAGGCGTCCCCGGACGGTACCTGCGTGATTGAGGGAGATGAGTTCCACGATGTCGATGTCGCTGTCGCGGCGAGAAAGGTCATCGTGACCTGCGAGGAACTGGTAAGCAACGAGTACATCCGTCAGGAACCGTCGCAGAACAAGGTCTTCGGCGAGTGCGTCAACGCGGTTGTGCATGTGCCGTTTGGTGCTTGGCCGTCCCAGTGCTACAACTACTATGACTGCGATGACAAGGCTCTGAAGGAGTACGACAAGGCTTCGAAGTACCAGGATAAGGAAGACGCAGAGCGTCAGATCGCAAAGGAGAAGGAGAAGGCCGAGAAGAAAGGCCTGCCGTACACGGCACCGGTCAATCCGGAGACCTTCCGCGATTATCTGGAGAAGTGGGTTTACAGTTGCAAGGACAACAACGATGTTCTGGACAAGATCGGCGGCGCGCACCTCGCGAGCCTGAAGGTCATTCCGGGACTCGGCTACGCGAAGCGATAAAGGAGGGGAGAGAGACATGGCTGATTACACGAATTATACCAAGCAGGAGATGCAGGCTTACGCCATTGCAAAGAATATTCAGGAGAATCAGATTGTCATCGTCGGAACCGGACTTCCGCTCATCGGCGCTTCCCTCGCGAAGCGCGTGGTTTGCCCGTCCTGCCATCCGATTGTGGAGAGCGGTCTCATGGACTGCGATCCGGTCGAGGTGCCGCGTTCGGTCGGTGATCTCCGTTTCATGGCACACTGCGCGGTGCAGTGGCCGAACATCCGCTTTGTCGGCTTCGAGGCAAATGAGTGGCTGCACGGCGAGGAGCGCCTGATTGCGTTCATCGGCGGCGCGCAGATCGATCCCTACGGCAATGTGAACTCGACCTGCATCGGCGACTACAACAACCCGAAGACCCGTTTCACGGGCTCCGGCGGTGCAAACGGCATCGCGACCTACTGCAATACGGTCATCATGATGCAGCACCAGAAGAGAAGATTCATGGACAAGATCGACTATGTCACGAGCCCGGGCTGGATGGACGGCCCCGGCGGCAGAGAGAGAGCCGGTCTTCCGGGCAACAGAGGCCCGCAGATGGTCGTCACGGATCTCGGCATCATGAAGTTCGACGAGGAGACCAAGAGAATGTACCTCGCGTACTACTATCCCTTCTCGAGCCCGGAGATGGTCAAGGAGAACACCGGTTTTGATGTCGATGTGTCCAGAGCGAAGCTCATGGAGGGACCGAGCCCGGAGATCATCAAGCTGATCCGCGAGGAGATCGATCCCGGCCAGGCGTTCATCAAGGTTCCGAAGCAGTAAGCGAAGAGTTCAGCCACCAGTTAACTCACTTTTAAGGAGAGATTTAAAATGAGTAATTACACCATGCCGCGCTACTTCCAGAACATGAAGGTTCTGAATGTGCCGGCTGCAAAACCGAATCCGGAGAACGTGAAAGAGTTAAAGGAAGTCGAGCAGGATATCCACGCACGCGCAGAGAAGCTTCTCTCCGCGGGTACGCCGGATGACAAGATTCACGCGAAGGGCCAGTACACGGCGCTCGAGAGAATCAATCAGCTCGTTGACGAGGGCACGTTTTGCCCGCTCAACACGCTCTACAACCCGGAGGATAACGCAGAGGAGAAGATCGGCATTGTCTCGACCGGCATTGTCAAGGGTCTTGGCCGCATCAACGGCAAGTGGGCTGTGATCATCGCCTCCGACAACAAGAAGATGGCGGGCGCTTGGGTTCCCGGTCAGGCGGACAATCTGCTCCGCGGCTCCGACACGGCGAAGATGCTCGGCATTCCGCTGGTCTATATCCTGAACTGCTCCGGCGTTAAGCTCGACGAGCAGGAGAAGGTTTATCCGAACCGCAGAGGCGGCGGCACGCCGTTCTACCGCAACTCGGAGCTCAACCAGCTCGGTGTCCCGGTCATCGTCGGCATCTACGGCACGAACCCGGCCGGCGGCGGCTATCACGCAATTTCCCCGACCGTTCTGATTGCACACGAGAAGGCAAACATGGCAGTCGGCGGCGCAGGCATTGTCGGCGGCATGGATTCCAAGCCGTACGTGGACCTCGAGGGTGCACAGGGCATGATCGATGCGACCAGAAAGATGAAGAACGACCCGCCGGGCTCCGTCTCCATCCACTACAACGTGACCGGTTTCTTCCGCGAGGTCTATGCGGAGGAGTTCGGCGTTCTGGATTCCATCAAGAAGTACATGGACTACATGCCGGCATTCAATCCGGAGTTCTTCCGGGTCGATACGCCGAAGGCACCGGCAATTCAGGGCGAAGAGCTCTATGACATTGTGCCGCGCAACACCCGCCGCACCTATGATATGTACAATGTTCTGAAGGCGCTTATCGACGGCGGCGAGTTCATGGAGTACAAGAAAGACTACGGCCCGGAGATGATTACCGGTATCGCGAAGGTCAACGGCCTTCCGGTCGGTGTCGTCGCAAACCGTCAGGGCGTGCTCGCAATGCAGGGCTACCCGAACTATCCGGAGTACAGAGGCAAGGGCGCTATGGGTATGGGCGGTAAGCTCTACCGCCAGGGCCTGATCAAGATGAATGAGTTCGTGACCCTCTGCGGCCGCGACCGTCTCCCGATCATTTGGGTGCAGGATACGACCGGTATCGATGTCGACAATGAGGCAGAGAAGGCAGAGCTGCTTGGCCTCGGCCAGAGCTTGATCTACTCGATCCAGTCCACGAAGCTCCCGATGTTCGAGATTACGCTCCGCAAGGGTACCGCAGCGGCACACTACGTGCTCGGCGGCCCGCAGGGCAATGACAACAACGTCTTCTCGATCGGTACGGCTGCAACCGAGATCAACGTCATGTACGGTAAGACCGCTGCAGGCGCTATGTACAGCCGCCGTCTCGTGAAGGACCAGGATTCGGGCAAGGATCTCCAGGGCACCATCGACAAGATGAACCAGTTGATTCAGCACTATATCGATACCTCGACCCCGGCTTACTGCGCAAAGGCAGGTTTGGTCGATGAGATCGTCGATATGCCGAAGATCAGAAACTATGTCGTGGCATTTGCGGATGCTGCTTACCAGAATCCGAAGTCCATTTGCCCGGTTCACCAGATGATTCTCCCGAGAATTATCAAGGACTATGATGAGAACGGCCAGAACGCGAAAACCGCGGGAGCAAAGGCTTAATTCCCATTCGCAAAGAAGTTTAGAAGGTTAGGATTTTATGGCAATTTACACGTTGGGTATTGACGTCGGTTCCACTGCCTCCAAGTGCATCATGCTAAAGGACGGCAAAGAAATCGTATCGAAATCCTTGGTGAGCGTGGGGACCGGTACATCCGGTCCTCAGCGCGCCATCGAGGAGGTTCTGAAGAATGCGGGCAAGACGCGCGAGGACATGGACTACACGCTCGCAACCGGCTACGGCCGCAACTCCCTTGAGGGGATTGCGGACAAGCAGATGAGTGAGCTCTCCTGTCACGCAAAGGGTGCGTTTTTCCTGTTTCCGAAGGTGCACACTGTCATTGACATCGGCGGCCAGGACGTGAAGGTCTTGAAGATCGAGAACGGCGCGATGGTCAATTTCCAGATGAATGACAAGTGCGCGGCCGGAACGGGACGTTTTCTGGATGTCATGGCGCGGGTTCTGGAGGTCAACATTGAGGATCTCGAGAAGCTCTCGGCGGAGTCCACGAAGCGCATCGGCATCAGCTCGACCTGCACGGTCTTTGCGGAGAGCGAGGTCATCAGCCAGCTCGCGCAGGGCACCGACAAGCGGGACATCATTGCGGGCATCCACAGAGCGATTGCGGGCAGAGTCGCAGGACTTGTGCACCGCGTGGGTCTTGTGCCGGATGTCGTCATGACGGGCGGTGTCGCACAGAACCACGGCGTGGTGAAGGCTTTGGAGGAGCAGTTGAGCTGTGAAATCAAGACTTCCCCGCTCACACAGTACAACGGTGCGCTCGGCGCGGCACTGTTTGCATATCAGGGCGCGTTAAAGCACGCCAAGGCATAAGCCATATTTAGAAAAGAGGCGATTGAAATGGCAGAAGAAGTAAAGAACACGGAAGCGAAGAAGCCGGCAAAGAAGAAAGTGAGCCCCGGCGTCCTTGCACTCCGTAAAGTCGTGGACGATGTCTACGAGCAGGCGAGAGAGGCAAAGAAGCGCGGTGAGCCGGTGGGCTGGTCTTCCTCCAAGTTCCCCTGCGAGCTCGCAGAGGCATTCGATCTGAAGGTTGTCTATCCGGAGAACCAGGCAGCGGGTATCGCGGCAAACCGCGACGGCGAAATGCTCTGTCAGGCGGCGGAGGATATGGGCTATGACAACGATATCTGCGGTTATACCCGTATCAGCCTTGCGTACGCAGAGGGCTTCCGCGTCGGCAGAAAGTTTGATCCGGCGACGGGCGACATCATCAACCCGGCGAGCGGCAAGCCGTTAAAGGATGAGAACGGCAATGTGGTCATCGATCCCGAGACCGGCAAGCCGAAGAAGGATCCGAAGACCCAGGTTCCGTACGAGGAGCTCGTGAACATCAACGAGATCGAAGCGCTTCCGGACGGTCCGGAGAAGGAAATGCGCTTAAAGGCATTGAAGCCGATCCGTCAGAACCTGATGCCGATGCCCGACTTTGTCCTTTGCTGCAACAACATCTGCAACTGCATGACCAAGTGGTATGAGAACATTGCCCGCATCCACAACATCCCGCTCATCATGATCGACATTCCGTACAACAACGATGTCGAGGTCGATGATTCCAAGGTCAAATATGTGCGCGCACAGTTCGATGCGGCAATCAAGCAGCTCGAGCAGATTTCCGGTAAGAAGTTCGACGAGAAGAAGTTCGAGCAGGCCTGTGCAAATGCGAACCGTTCGGCAACGGCATGGCTCAAGGTCTGTGATTACCTCCAGTATAAGCCGGCGCCGATGTCCGGTTTTGATCTCTTCAACCACATGGCGGATATCGTTACCGCACGCGGCAAGGTTGAGACCGCAGAGGCATTCGAGCAGCTCGCGCGCGACCTCGAGGAGAATGTGAAGGAAGGCACGACGACGCTTCCGTTCCCGGAGAAGAAGCGCATCATGTTCGAGGGCATTCCGTGCTGGCCGAAGCTCCCGCAGCTTTTCAAGCCGCTGAAGGAGAACGGCATCAACGTCACGGCAGTCGTGTATGCGCCGGCATTCGGCTTTGTCTACAAGGACATGGACGGCATGGCAAGAGCGTACTACAAGGCGCCGAACTCGGTCTGCATTGAGCAGGGCGTGGCGTGGAGAGAGGGCATCTGCCGCGACAACAAGGTCGACGGCGTTCTGGTGCACTACAACCGCTCCTGCAAGCCGTGGTCCGGCTATATGGCAGAGATGCAGAGACGCTTTACGAAGGACCTCGGTGTTCCGACCGCAGGCTTTGATGGCGACCAGGCTGACCCGCGTAACTTCAATGCGGCGCAGTACGAGACCAGAGTCCAGGGTCTCATGGAAGCAATGGAAGCAAACGAGAAGAACAACGAGACAAAGGAGGCGTAAGGCATGAGCATCGAGGCATTGTTAGACAAGTTTGCAGCGGTCTCCGCACATCCGAAGGCGCAGCTGAAGAAGTATAAGGCAGAGGGCAAGAAGGTCATCGGCGTGCTTCCGTACTATGCGCCGGAAGAGCTTGTCGATGCGGCAGGCATGGTGCCGATGGGCGTCTGGGGTGCAAACGACCAGACCATCAGCATGGCAAAGGAGTACTGCGCGACGTTCTACTGCACGATCGCACAGCTGGGTCTCGAGATGCTGTTAAACGGCACCCTCGATGAGCTGGACGGCGTGATTACGCCGACCATCTGCGATACGCTGCGCCCGATGTCCCAGAACATCCGCGTGGCAATGGGCGGCAAGATGCCGACCATCTTCCTTGCACATCCGCAGAACCGTTTCGCGGAGTGGGGACTGCAGTTCACGATGGACCAGTATCACGAGGTGAAGCGCCAGCTTGAGAAGATTGCTTCGAAGGCAATTACGCCGGAGGCACTCCAGGCGAGCATTAAGCTCTACAACCGTTACCGCCGTGCGGCGCGCCGTTTTGTGGAGCTCGCAAGCGAGCACTGCGATGTGATTACGGCAGTCAAGAGAATGCAGGTGTTGAAGTCCGCGTGGTTCATGGCAAAGAGCGAGTATACCCCGCTTCTCGAAGAGCTCAATGCAGAGCTTGAGAAGCTGCCGGCTGCAAAGTGGACGGGCAGCAAGGTTGTGACGAGCGGTATCATCTGCGACAACCCGAAGCTCCTGCAGATTTTCGACGACAATCACATTGCAATCGCAGCGGACGATGTCGCGCACGAGAGCCGTTTCTTCAAGACCGATGCGCCGGAAACCGACGATCCGATCAGAGACCTCGCCGTGCAGTTCGCAAACCGCGACCACGATATCCTGCTCTACGATCCGCAGTCCGCAAAGAATCGCCGTGGCGAGTTCGTTGCAGAGCTTGTGAAGAAGAGCGGCGCTCAGGGTCTGGTGCTCTTCATGCAGCAGTTCTGCGATCCGGAGGAGATGGAGTATCCGTACCTCAAGAAGGCTCTGGACGATGCGGGTATCCCGCACATCAAGCTGGGCATTGACCAGCAGATGAGAGACTTCGGTCAGGCTCAGACCGCAATCCAGGCGTTTGCGGACGTGCTCTCGCTGTAATCGATCCTACGCACCCCCCGCCGAGGCTTTGGCCTCGGCGGTTTTTTTTACAGAAGGAGTTATACTTGAATAATGTCAATATTATTATTATAATAATAGCGTAAGGACCCCCCGCACCTCTCGCTGAAGTGACCCAGGGGGGACATTTTTATATATTGAGCCGATATATGGAGAGAATCCACCCCATGCAGGATGAGAGAAGGAGTAAGCCGTTTCTGACTTATCAGGAACAGATAGAGCGCTTGCGCCAGCGGAATTGCCGGATTAAGGATGATAAATGTTGTGAGAACATTCTGGTTTGTCAGAGGACGCTAAAAGAAAGCTATGGGGAGTTATCTGTGTTCTAAAAGAGCTTTATCCGGATTCGGAAGATTGGAATCAGAGTGTAGCTTCTATGGTGAAGGAACTGATGAATGCGTATCAAGGGGTTATCGAACGGAAGCACATTGGATTTCCTGATGATTGGGAAATCAGAATTCAAAAAGACAATTACTGAGGAACAATAGTTATGGCGGCAGACTAAAATCCGAGCGTTTGTTGATAAGATAGTACAAAAACATGGAGGCATCACAAAAAGACACAACCGTATCGGCTGTGTCTTTTTGTTTCGGTTAAGCCTTGGCAAGTGGAAAGTCAGAAGCGGAACAGCTTGCGGATGTCACGACCTATCTGTAAGGTGACTTCGCTCGTCGGACTCTCAGCGTGACGGTTCTGCCATAATAAGCGCAGGGTATACACTGCATAGGCAATCGACACGATGCCGCCCAATAAGCTGTTTTTGGCCAATTTGCTAATCGCCAGCGTACTGAGAGTCGGAAACATCATGCGAACGATGTCGATGAAAATCGAATCGCTTTCTGTCTCAAAATGTGCACTTTGAATTTTCGGTGAGAGATATTTTCTTTTCATAGTATCAGTATAGAGACAGCAGTTCTTCCTGTCAATTGACATATGCCCTCTTTTTCGGCATACTGGATAACGGAATGCGATCACAATTCAGGTACCGTTTGGGAGGATTTCAGATGAAAAAAAGGATGTGCGCGCTGCTCGCGGCGCTCGGCGGAAGCCTTCTGCTTTTGGCTGGCTGTTCCTCGTTTGCGGAGCGTTTTTCGCGCCCGGAGAGCAGGGCAGAGAGCACGACGGCAGCGGAGAGCGGCACGGCGGAGAGTCGCGCAAGCGAGAGCAATGCGACGGAGAGCGGAGAAGAGAGCACGGCGGAAGCGCCCCGAGAGGCCGAGAGCGGCGCGGAGCAGCTCGCAGAGGGAGAGTCCGCGGGCGGAGAGAGCGTAGCCGAGACCGCTGCCGACGGTGAGACGCTCGCAGCTGTCGAGAGCAGTGCTGAGAGTGCGGCAGCCGAGACGACGGCGACAGAGAGCACGGCAGCCGAGACGCCGCAGACCTTGGCGCGCCGTTTCCGGAATCTGACGGTTGAGGGCGACAGCCTCTCGGTTGAACTCGCGGAGAGCATTGACGGCAACTTTCACTTTGACTACGACGGCGAACCGGCGCTACAGACAGAAGACCACGAGAATGACACGCTCTATGTAAAGGAGAGCGGAACGGCGGGCAAGCTGCTCCGCATTGCGGTGCCGCGCGGCACCAACTTAGGGACGCTCAGCTTTACGCTCGGCGCCGGAGATTTGACAATCACGGGTGTAAATGCGGACAGTCTGACGGTTTCCGCAGAGCTCGGCGATGTGACGCTGCAGACGGTGACTGTGCAGCGCGCGCTGCTCAGTCTGACGGCGGGAGAACTTCGCGCGGATGCGCTTAGTACGAGTGACTTTAAGGCAGATGCCGAACTCTCGAATCTGACAGTCACACTCGCAGAGCCGCTCGCAGATTTTAATTGCTTTGCGCGGACCGAGCAGGGGACAGTGCGCTCGCAGGGCGCGGTCGTGGACAGCAAGTTCCTACAGCGCGGCAACAGCGGCAAGCGCCTGTTGCTTCGCAGTGAAATGGGCAATGTCACAATCAGCGGCATTCAGTGAGCGGAAATGATAACGGCATCAAAAAACACCTCCGAAGCGGAAGCTTCGGAGGTGTTTTTCGGTTTACGGGAGCAAGTCCATCGCGGGAACATTAACCGCAGTGCGAGCAGCCGCAGGAGCCGCCGCTGTGGCCGTGACCGCCGCAACCGCAGGAGGAGGCGGGTGCCTCAGGGCTTTCGGTGCTCGTCGCACAGGAGCCGCCCTGCAGGTTTTTCTGCGCCATGGCGAGCATGAGCTTGATGCGGTTTAACTGGTTCACTTCGGACGCACCCGGGTCGTAGTCGACCGCAATGATGTTCGCATCCGGATAGGAAGCGCGGAGCTGCTTGATCACGCCCTTGCCGACCACATGGTTCGGGAGGCAGCCGAAGGGCTGGGTGCAGACGATGTTCTTCACGCCGCTTTCGATGAGCTCTAACATCTCACCGGTCAGGAACCAGCCCTCGCCCGTCATATTGCCGAGCGACACGAACTTGGAGCTGGTCTCCGCCATGTGGCGGATGTCGCCGGGCTCGGTGAAGTGCTTGCTCTTCCGGAGGGCTGCCTTTGCGTCCGCGCGGAACCAGTCCATGAGCTTAATGCCCACATTGCAGAGGAAAGCGCCCTTCTTCGAGAAGCCGAGGTTCTCGGCCTTAAAGTTCAAGTTGTAGAAGGAGTAGTACATGAAGTCGAGAAGGTCCGGCATGACAGCCTCGGCGCCCTCGCGCTCCAGAAGATCCACGATGTGGTTGTTTGCGAGCGGCGAGAACTTGACCAGAATTTCGCCGACCACGCCGACGCGCGGCTTCTTGACCGGACGGCGCGGCAGTTCGTCAAAGTCCTTGACAATCGCACGGACAATGCGGCGATACTCGTTCATCGCGGGATTCCGCTTGGAGACCGCCTTGGTGCAGATGGCGCGCCACTTCTTGTGGAGCTGCTCTGCGCTGCCCGGTACTTTTTCGTAGGGGCGGGTTGCGTAGAGGCAGCGCATCATGACATCGCCGTAGACGGTCGCCTGAATTGCCTTGATGGCCATCGGAATCGTGACCTTAAAGCCCGGGTTCTGCTCCATGTTACCCACATTGACCGAGATAACCGGGATGTGTCCCATGCCGGCCTTCTCAAGGGCGCGGCGGATAAAGCCGATGTAGTTCGATGCGCGGCAGCCGCCGCCGGTCTGGCTCATGAAAATTGCGGTGCGATTTAGGTCGTATTTGCCCGAGAGCAGGGCATCCATGACCTGACCGATCGTGCAGAGCGAGGGGAAGCAGGCGTCGTTGTTCACATACTTTAAGCCCATATCGACCGCGCGTCGGTCGTCGTTGTCGAGGAGCACCACGTTGTAGCCGAAAGCCGAAATCGCCGGTGCGAGCAGGTCGAAGTGAATCGGCGACATCTGCGGGCAGAGTATCGTATAGTTGTCCTTCTTCATCTGCTTCGTGAAGAGGACACGGTCGTAAGCCGCGGATTTCACGGTTCTCTGGTAGTGCTTCCGGTCGCGGACGCGGAGCGCCGCAATCAGGGAGCGGATGCGGATGCGCGCCGCACCGAGGTTATTGACCTCGTCAATCTTCAGAACGGTGTAAATCTTGTCGGAGCCGGTCAGAATATCGGAGACCTGGTCGGTCGTGACTGCATCGAGGCCGCAGCCGAAGGAGTTCAGCTGCACGAGATCCAGCTCGTCTGTGTTCTTCACATAGCTCGCCGCCGCATAGAGGCGGGAATGGTACATCCACTGGTCGGAGACTACAACCGGGCGCTCCACTTTGCCGAGGTGAGAGACACTGTCCTCGGTTAAAACCGCAAGTCCGAAGCCTGCAATCATGTCCGGAATGCCGTGGTGAATTTCGGGGTCGATGTGATAGGGACGGCCCGCGAGGACAATGCCGTGCTTTTTATTGTCCTTACACCACTGCACCGCGCGCTCGCCCTCGGCCTCGACATCCTTCTTCGCCTGAATGAGCTCGCCCCAGCCCGCATGTGCCGCGGCGCGGGTCTCGGCCGCCGGAATGTCGAACTCCTGCTGCATGATTTTCTCGAGCTGCGTAGAGAGAATCTTCTCGTTCGTAAAGGCCATGAAGGGGCTCAGGAAGCGGACATGCTCGGTCTCAAGCTCCTCGACATTGTTCTTGATGTTCTCGGCATAGCTCGTGACAATCGGGCAGTTGTAGTGATTGCCGGCGCCGTTCTCCTCATCCCGCTCGTAGGGAATGCAGGGATAGAAGATGGTCTTCACGCCGTTCTTGATGAGCCAGGTCACATGACCGTGCGTAATCTTTGCCGGGTAGCACTCCGACTCCGAGGGAATCGACTCGATGCCGAGCTCGTAGATTTTCCGGGTCGAGACCGGAGAGAGCACAACACGGAAGCCGAGCTCACGGAAGAAAACCGCCCAGAACGGATAGTTTTCGTAGAGGTTCAACACGCGGGGAATGCCGATTGTACCGCGCGGTGCCCGGTCCTCGGAGAGTGTCTCAATGTCAAAGAGGCGGTGCATCTTGTAGTCAAAGAGGTTCGGAACTTCTTTCTTCTTCCGATCCAGGCCGAGACCGCGCTCGCAGCGATTGCCCGAGATAAAGCGGCGGCCGCCGCCGAACTGGTTCACGGTGAGCACGCACTTGTTGTTACAACCCTGACAGCGCGTCATGGCAGTCTTATACTGTAGCGCAATGATTTTGTCGAGCGGCAGCATGGTAGTCGGCTGGTGCTCCCAGCGCTCGCGCGCGATTAAGGCCGCACCGAAGGCGCCCATGATGCCGGCGATGTCGGGGCGCACGCACTCACACTCCGCGGTGCGCTCAAAGGCGCGGAGCACGGCATCGTTATAGAAGGTACCGCCCTGCACCACGATGTGCTTGCCGAGACTCGACGCGTCGGCAATCTTGATGACCTTAAAGAGCGCATTCTTGATGACAGAGTAAGCGAGACCCGCCGAGATATCGGCGACGGTTGCACCCTCTTTCTGCGCCTGCTTGACGTTCGAGTTCATGAAAACCGTACAGCGGGTGCCGAGGTCCACCGGGTTCTTCGCAAAGAGCGCCTCTTTCGCGAAGTCCTGCACCGAGTAGCCGAGCGACTTCGCGAAGGTCTCGATGAAGGAACCGCAGCCCGCCGAGCAGGCCTCGTTTAACTGCACGGAGTCGACGGTGTGGTCCTTGATGCGGATGCACTTCATATCTTGACCGCCTATGTCAAGAATACAGTCCACGTCGGGCTCAAAAAAGGCAGCGGCATAGTAGTGCGAAATGGTCTCGACCTCACCCTCGTCGAGCTGGAAGGCAGCTTTTAAAAGTGCCTCGCCGTAGCCGGTCGAGCAGGAGTAGACAATCTCCGCGTTCGGATTCATGCGCTTCTGAATTTCTTCGACCGCGCGAATCGCGGTGGTGAGCGGTGAACCCTCGTTGCTCGAATAGAACTTGTAGAGAAGCTGTCCGTCCTCACCGATCAGGGCAATCTTGGTGGTCGTGGAACCCGCGTCGATGCCGAGGAAAATCTTGCCCTCGTAGCTCTCGAAGTCGCCGGACTTGACCGAATGGCCGGTGTGGCGCGCTTCAAATTCGCGGTATTCTTCCTCATTCCGGAAGAGCGGTGTGAGGCGCTGCACCTCGTGGTCCATCGAGACGCCCTTCTGCAGGCGGGTGATGAGTGCAGTGATTTCGACGCCCTCCTGTTGCTCTGCGCTCATGGCCGAGCCGATGGCCGCAAAGAGATGGGAGTTATCGGGGTCGATGATATACTCGTCCGTGAGTCTCAGGGTGCGGATGAACGCATTCTTTAACTCCGGCAGAAAGTGGAGCGGACCGCCGAGGAAGGCGACATGACCGCGAATCGGTTTGCCGCAGGCAAGGCCGGAGATGGTCTGGTTCACAACTGCCTGGAAAATCGAAGCCGCGAGGTCTTCGCGGGTCGCGCCCTCGTTGATGAGAGGCTGAATGTCCGACTTCGCAAACACACCGCAGCGCGCCGCAATCGGGTAAATGGCCTTGTAGTTCTTCGCGTAGTCGTTGAGACCCGAGGCATCCGTCTGGAGCAGAGAAGCCATCTGATCGATGAAAGAACCCGTGCCGCCCGCGCAGATGCCGTTCATGCGCTGGTCAATGCCGCCGGTGAAGTAGATGATCTTTGCGTCCTCACCGCCGAGCTCGATTGCGACGTCGGTCTTCGGCGCAATCGCCTTTAAGGCTGTCGCGACTGCGACGACCTCCTGCACGAAGGTTACGTTTAAGTGGGTTGCGAGGGTCAGGCCGCCGGATCCCGTGATCATCGGCACCAGATCAATCTCGCCGAGCTTTTCCCGCGCCTCGACCAGAAGGCGTGCGAGGGTCTCCTGAATGTTCGCGAAGTGTCGCTGGTAATCCGAGAAGAGCACTTCGTTCTTCTCGTCTAAGATGGCAATCTTCACGGTCGTGGAACCGATGTCGATGCCCAGTCTATATTGTTTCTTATCCATACTTTACTGTCCTCAAAGTAGTTGCAATGATGTGACACCTGCGCCGTGACAGCGCATACACAACAATTATACCATATATAGTGACACATTCTAGCACAGCGCATAGGGAAAAACAAGAAACGAGAACGCGTGTTCAGAGAGGCGGGCTGCCGCTCTGCACGCAAGCGATAACGCAATTTGACAAAGCCCCTTTCTTACCGGATAATAGTTCTATTCTTAACAGAAGGAGGGTGTATGAATACCTTGGATCGCCTTGAGAAGCGCCTTGGGCGCTTTGCCATCCCGAACGTGATGCGCATTTTTACCGTAATCTATGCCATAGGACTTGTGCTGTGGATTATAAACCCGTCGGTCTATCTTCTTTATCTTGCGCTCAACCCGGGCGCCATTCTGCAGGGGGAGGTCTGGCGTTTAGTCAGCTGGCTCCTGTTTCCGCCGACCGTCGGCAACAACCTCATAGAAACTGTGGTTTACGGACTCATGGCGCTGTTCTTTTACTACTGGATCGGGGGAATGCTGGAGCGGAGCTGGGGCTGCTTCCGCTTTAACTTCTATTTGTTTCTCGGCATTCTGTTTCACATTGCGGCGGCCTTTGTCGTGAATTTTGTGATGCACGGCTTCGCACTGATCACGCCGTCCGCCCTGAACCTGTCGCTCTTTCTCGCCTTTGCGCTGACCTTTCCGGATCTTCGGATTTATATCATGGGACTGATTCCTGTCCGCGCCATCTATCTCGGTGTACTCTATGCCGGCATCGAGCTCTACTACTTCATTGTGGGCAATGCGGGCAGTCGGGTTGCAATTCTGCTCTCGCTCCTCAATTTGGGGCTCTATCTCCACTGGTCCGGCGCGCTGAAGAGTCTCTTGGGCGTAAAAGCCGGGGGAGCGCTGCGGCAGGGCAGTGCACGCCCCAAGATTATCCCACTTGACGGCGCAAAGCGAAAGAGAGAGGCAGGATCGGAGAAGACTGCGCGCCACTGCTGCACGGTTTGCGGGCGGACTGAACTCACCAACCCCGAGCTGGAGTTTCGGTATTGCTCCAAGTGCAAGGGGGACCATGAGTACTGCAGCGACCATCTCTATACACATGAGCACTTGGAATCGTGAGGTAAGATTGTATGACGAAGAAAAAGACGTTTTTGACGCTGGAGCAGGCGCGGGAAATCGCAAAGACGTACCCGACGCCGTTTCATATCTACGACGAGCGCGGCATCCGGGAAAATGCGGCGCGCGTCACGGAGGCGTTTTCCTGGAATAAGGGCTTCCGCGAGTACTTTGCGGTCAAGGCGACGCCGAATCCGTTTCTTTTAAAGATTTTGCAGGAATACGGCTGCGGCGTGGATTGTTCTTCGGAGACCGAGCTCATGATGAGCGATGCCTGCGGCTTCTCGGGTGAGCAGATTATGTTCTCCTCGAACGACACGCCAGCCGGTGAGTTCGCGCTCGCGGCGAAGCTCGGTGGCATCATCAACCTGGATGACATTACCCACATCGCGAGCGTGGAAGAGGAACTGGGACAGCTTCCGGAGACCATGAGTTGCCGCTACAATCCGGGCGGTATGTTCGAACTCTCAAACGGTATCATGGATAACCCGGGTGACTCGAAGTACGGCATGACGCCGGAGCAGATTACCGAGGCCTTTCGCATTCTGAAGGCGAAGGGCGTAAAGCGCTTCGGCCTGCACGCTTTTCTCGCGAGCAATACGACGACCAACGAGTATTATCCGAAGCTCGCAGGCGTCCTGTTCCGTGAGGCGGTGCGTTTAAAAGAGGAGACCGGCGCGGAGATTGCGTTCATCAACCTCTCGGGCGGTGTCGGCGTGCCTTATCGCCCGGAGCAGCAGGCAAACGACATTCTCACAATCGGGCGTGAGGTGCGGAAGGTCTACGAGGAAATTCTGACACCTGCGGGGCTCGGCGATGTTGCAATCTATGCGGAGATGGGGCGCTTTATGCTGGCACCCTACGGCGCACTCGTCACGAAGGCCATTCACGAAAAGCACATCTACAAAGAGTATATCGGGGTCGATGCCTGCGCCGTGAATCTGATGCGCCCGGCCATGTACGGGGCCTATCACCACATTACCGTGCTCGGCAAGGAGGATGCGCCGCTCGACCATGTCTACGATGTCACGGGCTCCCTCTGCGAGAACAACGACAAGTTTGCAATCGGCAGAGAGCTGCCGGAAATCGAGATGGGAGATTATCTCTACATCCACGACACGGGCGCGCACGGTTTCTCGATGGGCTATAACTATAACGGCAAGCTTCGGAGTGCGGAACTTCTGCTCCGTGAGGGCGGTTCCGTGCAGTTGATTCGCCGCGCCGAGACGCCGAAGGACTATTTTGCGACCTTCGACTTCTGCAATATCATGGACAAATATCTGAAATAAACGGCGCGATGGCAAAAACGGCAGTGTGTTTGGGGAGAAGCATAGGTAAGCGGGCCATCCGTCCCTCTTGCGGAGGGGCTTTGCGTAAAAAGGCCTGCGAAAAGTTTTTCTCTCTTGCGGGAACATTGCGGAAGAATCAATATGTTTGCCCGGTAGAAAAGATTTCAGGTAAAAAAAGACATGGAAAAAGCCTCCGTTACCGGCGGAGGCTTTTTCCATTAGGGTGGGGGTTTCAAAACCGGGGGAGTGTTCCCGTGCTTTGTGCATTTATTATGCATTTAGTATAGAAGAAGCGCTGCGATAATGCTTGAAGTTTGTCGAAAACTATTCTGAATATTATGTGACCAGACGTTACGAAATCCTTAATGACAAAATGTTGGATTGGGGCTACAATGAAACAGCGCGAAAGCGCAGGAGGTGTATTATGGCAGACGGAACAAATATATATACCACTCTGTTGGCACTTGCGATTCTTGTGGGAATCGTTCTCATCACCCGCTTTATCCTGAGACACGGCAGTCATCAGCACAGCACCGGCTGTTGCGGAAACTGCGGCAGTTGCGGCGCGGGCTGCACGTCGAGTTTTTCGTCGGAGAAAAAGGATTTTGACCGCATTATGGGCGAGGATACGGTGAGCCGCACGGGCGGCGAGGCAGACCATGCTTGAGCAGCTCAGACGGCAGTGCTTCCGCGCTGCCGTTCTTTTTTTGGGATGTTTTCTGTTGTATTGGAGTTTGCGGGCGGCCGGCGGGCCACTCTCCCTGCCGAGGGCCGTTGCGGCGCGCAGTTTTCGAACGGAGAGTGAGCTGGATGCGATGCTTCTGCTTTTCTTCGTGTTGATTCTGCTCTTCCAGCTGCTCTTTACAATGTTGCTCGCACTCGGCGCCCTGGTGCGGGAGACACGGGCCTTGCAGCTTGCGGGCTTTGTGCTGCTCGGTTTTTTCCTGTATCTCTTTGCCTGCCTGCGCCCGTATACGCTGCTGGACAATCACTTTACGACGGCGTGGTTTATGACGGGGCATTTCACGGACAGTCTCGTGCATTCGCTCGCGGATGTGCTGGCGGGCGTGTTCCGGATGAAAACAAACTGGGACCGGCAGCTCGGGTGGCAGGTAGCGGCGGCGCTCCTGTACCTCTATCCGTTCTTCGTGAGTCTGCGCGTTTTGGGCCTGAGAAACTTTTTCCCTACGTTGCTTGCAAGTGCGCTCTCCGCGGCAATCTGGCTCGCGGGACATGCGGCGCTCCTAAACGGCGGGCTGCAGTTGCTGCTCGGACTGCTCGCGGCGGGACTCTCCGCCGTCCTCTTACAGGTTTTGACGAAGGCCCGGAAGTTCGGCAGCGCAAAAAAGGCGGAGCCGAAAAAGAAACCGCTCCTCTCGCTCAAAGCGAGCCGGGAGCAGACGCTGTTACTCGCCCTGATCTGCGGACTGCTCTGGATTATCACCTGGCTCACGGGGCGCATCAGCTCCTTCCATGATGTGATGAAGCTCTTCTTCGGAAGCAGCGTCTACGGCTACCAGGGCAGCCTCTATCAGCTGAAAAAGCTCGGCGTCGCACAGGCGCTCGCACTCTCTTACTTTTTGTCGTTGCTTGTGTCGCGCGCGCTGTCGCTGGTCGAAGTGAAGATGAGCACCAAGTACGAGAAAAATCTGAACGCGGGCTATCAGCTGCTCTTTCAGATCTGGATTTTGCCGCTGCTCTCGAACCTTTTGAACCGCGTGGCGGACAAAGGGCAGGACGCGATTGCGGGCGATGAGCTTGTCGAGACGCTGTCGATTCCGCTGAATCATGTCTGGGCGGCGCTGCAGAGCGGTGCCTGGCTGAAGTTGTTGCCCTTCCTTGCGGCGGGCACGCTGCTCGGCATTGCGGCGGTCTGGTTTGCTGTCCGGCTCCCGGCACTCCGTCTGACGATTTGGTTCTTTGTCTGGTTCTCGGTCTGCAGCTATGTCTACTGCCTGCTCGGGCTCTTTTTCCCGCAGCGCATGCATCCGACGGTGTTGCTTTTCATCTGCTACGGACTGAACTATCTTTTGCAGTGGATCCTGAATGCGGGGGAAGGATTGCAACTTGCGCTCCGGAAGCGGCAGCGGGAGGAAAGCCGTGAAGTGGAAACACGGATGCCGAGTCACCGGAGTCGGCGTCGGCGCTGAGCGGACCAATCAGAAGAGAGGAGAAGAACGATGGACGAGAATCTTCGCTGGAAAAAATTAGAGGACAAAATTGTCCGGAAGGACAGATGGGTCGATTTTCGGGAGGCAACTTACCGCATGCCGAACGGCAAGACGGTAGCCCCGTTTTACCACTATACGGGGCGGGACTTTGTTGTGATTGCGGCGCTCGACAAGCAGGGGAAATATATCTGTGTGAGACAATTTCGCGTCGGAATCGACGAAGTCACGACCGAGTTTCCGGCGGGCGGCATTGAGGCGGGCGAGACGCCGCTTGACGCGGCCAAGCGGGAACTCCGCGAGGAGACCGGTTCGGTCGCGGCACGCTGGACGGACCTTGGCAGTCTCTATGCGAACCCCACTATGGGCACGAGTCGCGCGCACTGTTTTCTCGCAGAGGACTGTGAGACCGTCACCGCACAGGAACTCGATGAGACCGAGTGTGTGGTCTATCTGCATCTCGGTGAGGAGGAACTTCGGCGGGCCATCGAGGACGGCAGTTTTGCGCAGGCGGTCCATCTGGTGCTCTACTACAGAGTCAAGGAACTGCGAGAGGGGCGCTGAGTCGCCGAACGGAACGTATGCAAAAAAAGAACAGCGGGGCGTGTGCCCGGCTGTTCTTTTTTGCGAAAGTCAGTGCTTCTCGCGGAGTGCGTCGCGAATCTCGGTGAGCAGAATCTCTTCTTTGCTCGGCTTCGGATCCTCGGGCTTCTCCTCTTTCTTCTTGCTGACCGTATTTGCCGCCTTCACAATGCAGAAGACCGCGAGTGCGATGAAGAAGAAGTTCAGGACGTTCTGTAAGAACGTGCCGTAGGCGAGCGAGACAGCCTCGCCGCCGAGCGGATTCGGGATGGTCAGCGCGAGCGAAGCGATGTTAATCCGGCCGAGAATCATACCGAGTAACGGCATGAGAATGTCGTCGACCAGAGACTTCACGATGGTGCTGAACGCACCGCCGATAATCACACCGACCGCCATGTCGAGGACGTTGCCCTTCAGCGCGAACTCCTTGAACTCTTTCATAAATCCCTTCATGAGTACCCCCTTACACGAAACAATAATAGCAACAATTGCTGTTTTCGGGCTTAGTATAGCAGTGCGCCGTGAAAATGAAAAATAGAATGTTCCGCCGGAAAAAGGACATTTTATGGTATAATCGACCAGAAAACAGCAAACAAAACGGAGAGGAGCAAAGATGCAGGCAGTAATCATGGCGGGCGGCAAGGGCAGCCGCCTCGCAGCGCTCACAAAAGACGAAATTCCGAAGCCCATGGCTCCGTTCCTCGGAAAGCCCCTGCTTGAATGGCAACTCGAGCAGCTGAAGCGCTACGGGATACGGCGCGTGACCCTTGTGGTCGGACACCTGAAAGAGAAGATTATCGACTACTTTGGGGACGGCGCTGCGTTCGGTCTGGAGCTCGACTATGTCGAAGAGACAGCGCCGCTTGGCACGGCGGGCGCATTTCCGCTGCTTTTGCCGAAAATCGAGAGCGAGCACTTTTTGCTCCTCTTCGGCGACATCCGCTTTGACATTGATCTTGCGCGGATGGAGCGCTTTTTCCTCGAAAAGCGGGCGGCATGCCTGCTCTTTGCGCACCCGAATGCCCATCCCTACGACTCGGACCTCATTGTGACAGACAGCGAGAACCGCGTCACGGGCTTTGACTCCAAGCACAATGTGCGGACGGGCTGGCAGGACAATCTCGTGAACGCAGGCATTTACATTCTGTCGCGTGACATGTTGCGCTGCGTCCCCGAAGTCAAAAAAACGGACTTTGAGAAGGAGATTTTAGCACCCATGGCGGCTGCGGGCGAGGCGATTTACGCCTACCGTTCGCCGGAGTATGTAAAGGATGTCGGCACAGTGGATCGCATTCGTGTAGCGGAGGAAGAGTGGAAGTCGGGCTTTCCGGCAAAGCGGAATCTGGAATTCCCGCAGCGCGCGGTGTTCCTCGACCGGGACGGCGTCATCAACCGCTACAACGGCTTTGTGAGAAGGCCGGACGAATTGGAACTCCTGCCCTGTGCGGCGGAAGGACTGAGACAGTTGAACAGCTCGGCATTTCTCACGATTGTTGTGAGCAACCAGCCCGTTGTGGCCCGCGGCGAGACGAGCGAAGCGGAACTCGAGACCATCTTCAACAAGATGAAGACCCTGCTCGGGCGCGAGGGCGCCTTTGTGGACGATGTCTTTTACTGCCCGCATCACCCGGATAGCGGTTTTCCGGGCGAGGTGAAGGAACTGAAAATCGATTGCGACTGCAGGAAGCCAAAGACCGGTATGCTGTACCGCGCGGCGGAGCGCTATCATCTGGATCTCTCGGCCTGCTATCTGGTCGGTGATACGACGAGCGATATACAGTGCGGCAAAAATGCCGGCGTCAGAACGGTGCTGGTTAAGACCGGAGAGGCCGGACGAGACGGAAAGTATGCGGTCACACCGGATCTTGTCGCCGATGATCTCGCTGCGGCGGCGACGAAGATACTGGAAGAGCAGTGATTCCGCTGGAGTGAAGGTGCAAGTCGTGGTAGAATATCTAAGGAAGAAAATAAGCACGACGGAGGGGGCAAGATGGCAGAGAGAGAGTATTCGCGCGAGCTCGCGGAGGCAATTGACAACTATCTGATTGAGAACGACTGGAAGATTTCGTTTGATGAGGACACGGGGGTGTTCCGCTTCGGCCTTTCGATTGACGGCAAGCTGCAGCAGATTCGCTATGTGATTGTGGTCGGCCAGCAGTCCTATACCTGCTATGCGATTTCGCCGATCGGCGCCGATAAGGACGATGCGCGCATGATGAAGGAAATGGCGGAGTTTACCTGCCGCGCGAACTATAATCTGAAGCTCGGCAACTTTGAGCTCGACATGCGGGACGGCGAGATTCGCTTTAAGGTACACGTGGACAGCACGGGTATGGTGCCGAATCGCGACATCATCGACAACAGCATTTCCTGCCCGGCGGCGATGTTTGAGCGCTACGGCAGGGCAATTACCGGCATTATCTTCAATGAGGAGAAGGCGGAGAGCGCCGTCGCCAAGTGTGAAGAGGATCTGTAAACACCGAAAAGAGCAGCCCGAAAGCTGCTCTTTTTTGTACGGATGAGATGCATTTTATGCCGCATCAGGGCGCAATCCAGAGGCCGCTCGCGCCGCAGGGCAAGGTGAGGCCGTTTCCGCTGATCGGAAGACCGAGTTCCTCGGCGGCAATCGTTCCGCAAAAGCGCGGCACAATGAGGTCGCCGAGCAGGTAGGAGAGGACGGATGCCTGCAGTCCCGTCGTATAGGAGCTGATCAGGAAGAAGAGCGGCGTGTCGGAGAGCAGTGCGGCACAGTCGACCAGGAGGTCGTAGAGCGTATCCTCAAGTTTCCAGAGCTCGCCGTTCGGGCCGCGCCCGTAGGAGGGCGGATCCATGATGATGGCGTCGTAGCGGTGACCGCGCCGGAGTTCGCGCTGGACGAATTTTGCGCAGTCATCGACGAGCCAGCGAATCGGCGCCGCCGAGAGCCCCGAGGACTCCGCGTTCTCCTTGGCCCAGGCGACCATGCCCTTGCTCGCGTCGACATGGGTCACTTCCGCGCCCGCGGCCGCCGCGGCGAGTGTCGCGCCGCCGGTGTAGGCGAAGAGATTTAGGACGCGCGCGGGACGCCCCTGCTGTACCGCGCCGTTAATAATGGAAGAAAAGCGGTCCCAGTTCGCCGCCTGCTCCGGAAAGAGTCCGGTGTGCTTAAAGCGGAAGGGTTTTAACTGGAAGCGGAGCGTACTCGTGCGGGGGTTCACAAGGGAAGCGGGAAGCGCATAGGAGATGTCCCACTGCTTTGGCAGGGAGAAGAACTCCCAGTCACCGCCCCCGCGGTTACTTCGGTGGTAGCGCGCATCCGGCTTTCTCCAGTGGGGGTCTTTTTTGTCGCCGCGCCATATGACCTGCGGGTCCGGGCGCACCAAAAAAAAGTCCCCCCAGCGCTCCAGCTTTTCTCCTCCGGAGCAGTCCAATACTTCATAGTCTTTCCAGCGATCGGCTCTCAGCATAGCAGCCTCCTCTCTCAGCGAATATACGGGTCTAGTCTAGCAAAGGGAGCGGAGGGCTTCAAGGCGCTTTCTTACAACTTTCTTGTATTTTCGCGGAAAGCTTTCAAGAATTTTGTTGTCGTGCTAGAATAGCGGAAACTGAGTGGCAGAAATTCACAACGGAGGGAACCTTATGAAAAAGAAGATGGCAGTTGTGCTCCTTGCGGCGGCGAGCCTGATGCTTGTGACCGCTTGCGGCGCAAAAAAGAAGAACAGCGACACGACGGCGGCATCCGAGAGCAGCACGGCAGAGTCGGCGGCGACAAGTGAGGGCGCAAGCACGGTAGCAGGCGAGAGCACGGATCCGGGCGATGAGAATGTCGTCTATGACACGTATTCGCCGGAGGAGCTCTCCTCGATCGAGCAGTCGGAGGCAGACGAAGAGGCCAAGGAAGAGGCTGAAGAGAATGCTACAGAGGAGACCGGCGCACACGAGTCCGCAAAGGCAGACGACGGCCCGACCGGCAAGGTGACGAAGATCAAGAAGAACAAGGCTGGTAACTATGTGAAGCCGGAGAGCACGAGCAAGGCTGTTGAGCCGCCGCTCAGCGCGACCATGCCGGAGGAGTCGGAATCCGCTCACTAAAGCGAAAAAAAGAGCTGTGACACTACTTGCACAGCTCTTTTTTTTGTGGTATGCTATACGGCGCTGTGACATGATAGCTGTGAAGCGAGAGGTTGCTGTCTCGAAAGAGCAGGAGTTCCGCGGAGCGAATGTCAAGTCTCGATACTGACGACAAGTCACTGTACAAACGAAGAGCGCCGGATTTCGAAAGAGAGAAGGCCTGCTGTGATGTTTCCGGGAGGACACACACGGCACTGTGTACAGTCACCGCTTGTCGTACTTTAAAAAAGTGCGAAAAGGAGGCGACTTTTTTTATGGCAAATCAGGTAATGAGAATCACGTTGAAGGCGTATGATCACAAGCTGGTTGATCAGTCTGCCGGAAAGATTGTCGACACGGTGAAGAGAACGGGAGCTAAGGTTTCCGGCCCGATTCCGCTGCCGACCAAGAAAGAGGTAGTTACAATTCTTCGTGCGGTCCACAAGTATAAGGACAGCCGTGAGCAGTTCGAGCAGAGAACGCATAAGAGACTTATCGACGTTCTCGCGCCGACGGATAAGACCGTCGATGCACTGTCTCGTCTCGAAATGCCGGCGGGCGTTCACATTGACATCCGCATGAAGACAAAATAATATCCTGCTCTAGTATGAGCGCCCCGGCGCTCCGCTGTAGGATAAACAGGAGGAAGAAATGAAAAAAGCAATTCTTGCAACAAAGGTCGGTATGACCCAGGTCTACAATGAGGCCGGTGTGCTTGTGCCGGTCACGGTGCTGCAGGCAGGTCCCTGCGTCGTGACTCGCGTCAAGACCGAAGAGAGTGACGGCTACAATGCGGTTCAGGTCGCATACGGTGAGATTCGCGCAAAGCTCGTGAACAAGCCGGATGCGGGCCAGCTCGAGAAGGCAGGCATCGAGAAGGAAGTTGTGACGCGCGGCGAGCACAAGAGAGAGGTGTTCAAGGCGGGTCGTTTCCTCAGAGAGTTCCGTTTTGAGAACGCGGCTTCGTTCAATGTGAAGGATGTCATCAAGGCAGATATCTTCGCGGCGGGCGACAAGGTCGATGCGACGGCTGTCTCCAAAGGTAAGGGCTTCCAGGGCGCCATCAAGAAGAACGGCCAGCACCGCGGACCGATGGCACACGGCTCCAAGTTCCACAGACACCAGGGTTCCAACGGTTCCTCTTCGGATCCGAGCCGCGTGTTCAAGGGCAAGGGAATGCCGGGTCACATGGGCCATGTGACGGTCACGACGCAGAACCTTGAGGTCGTGAGAGTCGACGCTGAGAACAACCTCATTCTGGTCAAGGGCGCAATCCCGGGTTCCAGAAAAGCTCTGGTCACGCTTCGCGAGACCGTGAAGAGCAAGAAGTAATTCGAGAGGAAAGGAGGAACGCAAGATGGCAAACGTATCTGTTTACAACACCGACGGCAAAGAAGTCGGAACGATCGAACTGAATGACGCTGTGTTCGGCGTAGAGCCGAACGAGCATCTCGTACATATGGCTGTGGTCGCACAGCTCGCCAATAAGCGCCAGGGCACGCAGAAGGCGAAGACCCGCTCCGAGGTTTCCGGAGGCGGCAGAAAGCCGTGGAGACAGAAGGGCACCGGTCACGCAAGACAGGGCTCCACGAGATCTCCGCAGTGGAAGGGCGGCGGCGTTGTCTTCGCACCGACCCCGAGAGACTACACCATCACGCTGAACAAGAAGGAGAAACGCCAGGCACTTCGCTGCGCACTCTCGAGCCGCGTTCAGGAGCAGAAGTTCATTGTCCTCGAGAGCTTTGAGCTCAGCGAGGTCAAGACGAAGAAGATGGCAGAGACCCTGAAGAACCTGAAGGTACAGAAGGCACTGGTTGTCGCGCCGGAGAACGATAAGACCACGGTTCTCTCCGCGAGAAACATTGCCGGCGTCAAGACGGCATCGCCGAAGACCATCAACGTGTACGACATTCTGAAGTACAACACGGTGGTCACGTCGAAGGACGTTGTCGCCACGATTGAGGAGGTATACGCATAATGGCAAGCATTCAGTACTATGATGTAATCCTCAAGCCGCTGGTCACCGAGAAGAGCATGGCGGGCATGGCGGAGAAGAGATACTGCTTCCTGGTTCATCCGGAAGCAAACAAGACGATGATCAAGGAAGCGGTGGAGAAGATGTTCGCAGGCGCTAAGGTTAAGAGCGTCAACACGATGAACCGCCCGACCAAGACCAAGCGCAGAGGCATGACCGTCGGTCAGACTGCAAAGAGCAAGAAGGCAATTGTGCAGCTCACCGCGGACTCCAAGGAGATCGAGATCTTCCAGGGTCTGTAATGCCTCAAACTATGCGGTGTGAATCCGCGATAACAAACTAAAGGAGAAGACAATGGGAATTAGAAAGTATACCGCGTATACTCCGTCGAGAAGAAACATGACGGGTTCCGATTTCGCTGAGATCACGAAATCCACGCCGGAGAAGTCCCTGGTCGTCAGCAAGAAGAAGCACGCTGGACGCAACGCGCAGGGTAAGATTACGGTCAGACACAGAGGCGGCGGTGCGAGAAGAAAGTACAGAATCATCGATTTCAAGAGAAATTCGAAGGACAACATCCCGGCAAAGGTTGTTGCGATCGAGTACGATCCGAACAGAACGGCTAACATTGCACTGCTCTGCTATGCGGACGGCGCAAAGGCATACATCCTGGCTCCGCAGGGCCTCACGGTCGGCCAGACCGTGATGAGCGGCGACAAGGCTGAGGCGAGAGTGGGCAACTGCCTTCCGCTTGCACTCATTCCGGTCGGTTCCGAGATTCACAACATCGAGCTTTACCCGGGCAAGGGCGCACAGCTTGCACGCGCTGCAGGCATCACCGCGCAGCTCATGGCAAAGGAAGGCAAGTACGCAACGCTTCGTCTCCCGTCCGGCGAGATGAGAATGGTGCCGATCAACTGCCGCGCAACGATGGGCAGCGTCGGCAACGGCGAGCACAACCTGATCAACCTCGGTAAGGCAGGCAGAAAGCGCCACATGGGCATCCGCCCGACGGTCCGCGGTTCTGTCATGAACCCGAACGATCACCCGCACGGTGGTGGTGAGGGCAGAGCGCCAATCGGTCGCCCGGGTCCGTGCACACCTTGGGGCAAGCCGGCTATGGGCCTCAAGACCAGAAAGAAGAATAAGCAGTCCAATAAGCTGATTGTCAGAAGAAGAAACGGCAAGGCCTAATTAAGGGAGGATACAGATGGCACGTTCACTGAAGAAAGGACCCTTCGCAGACGAGAGCCTGCTCAAGAAGGTCGAAGAAATGAACAAATCCGGCCAGAAGTCGGTTATCAAGACCTGGTCCCGCCGCTCCACGATCTTCCCGGCTATGGTCGGTCTCACGATCGCGGTTCACGACGGCAGAAAGCATGTCCCGGTCTATGTCACCGAGGACATGGTCGGACACAAACTCGGCGAGTTCGTTGCGACGCGCACCTACAGAGGTCACGGCGCAGACGAGAAGAAGGTCGGGTCGCCCAGATAATTAAGAAAGGTTTGAAAGGAGGGTTTCAACATGGCTAACGTACACAAGAAAGTACATAGATCCCAGTTTAAGAGAGAGAGAAACGCACAGAACGACAAGAGACCGTCTGCAAAGCTTTCTTATGCGAGAATCCCGGTACAGAAGGCATGCTTCGTACTGGACGCAATCAGAGGCAAAGACGTGAAGACGGCGCTCGGCATCCTGGCTTACAATCCCAGATATGCTTCCGGCGTCATTAAGAAGCTCGTGGAGTCCGCAATCGCGAACGCAGAGAACAACAATAACTTGCAGGCTGACAAACTCTACATCGCAGAGTGCTATGCAAGCAACGGCCCCATCATGAAGAGAGTCCACCCGAGAGCGCAGGGTAGAGCCTACAGAATCTTCAAGAGAATGAGCCACATCACGGTTGTTCTGGACGAGAGATGAGGAGGTAGAGAATGGGACAGAAGGTTAACCCGCACGGCCTTAGAGTCGGCGTGATCAAAGACTGGGACTCCAGATGGTTCGCAGAGGGAGACTTCGCGGACAACTTAGTCGAGGACTACAACATCCGGAAGTTCCTGAAGAAGAGACTCTACGCCTCCGGCGTGAGCGACATCGAGATTGAGCGCGCTTCGGACCGAGTTCGCGTGATCATTCACACGGCGAAGCCGGGTGTTGTCATCGGCAAGCAGGGCGCAGAGATCGAGAAGCTGAAGAAGGAAGTTGCGAAGCTCACCGAGAAGAAGGTCTTCATCGACATCAAGGAGATCAAGAGACCGGACAGAGAGGCACAGCTCGTCGCAGAGAACATCGCGCAGCAGCTTGAGAACAGAACCTCTTTCCGCCGCGCGATGAAGTCCGCAATGCAGAGAAGCATGAAGTCGGGCATCCTCGGCATCAAGACTTGCTGCGCAGGCCGTCTCGGCGGTGCGGATATCGCAAGAAGCGAGTTCTACTCGGAGGGTACCATTCCGCTGCAGACCCTGCGCGCGGACATCGACTACGGCTTCGCCGAGGCAGACACGACCTACGGTAAGGTCGGCGTCAAGGTCTGGATTTACAAGGGCGAAGTTCTGCCGGCGAGAGCTGAGACCAGAGAAGGGAGCGCGAAATAAACTATGTTAATGCCTAAGAGAGTCAAGCACAGAAAGCAGTTCCGCGGTTCCATGGCCGGAAAAGCAATGCGCGGAAACAGAATCACGGACGGCTCCTTCGGTCTTGTTGCTCAGGAACCCTGCTGGATCCGGAGCAATCAGATTGAGGCGGCCCGTGTCGCACTGACCCGTTATACGAAGCGTGGCGGTAAGGTCTGGATAAAGATTTTCCCGGACAAGCCTGTCACCGCAAAGCCGGCTGAGACCCGAATGGGTTCCGGTAAGGGCTCCACGGAGTACTGGGTGGCTGTTGTCAAGCCCGGACGCGTTCTCTTTGAGATCGACGGCGTCGCAGAGGCTGATGCTAGAGAGGCACTGCGCCTCGCAATGCACAAGCTTCCGTGCAAGTGCAAGATTGCTTCCAAGGAAGAGGTCAACGCAGGCGTGGACGGAGTTTCCGCAGTGACTGCAGAAGGCGGTGAACAGAGTGAAAACGAATAAGTATGTCGAAGAGTTAAGAGCGAAGAGTGCAGCTGAGCTGAGAGAGGCATTGGTCTCCGCGAAGAAGGAGCTTTTCAACCTGAGATTCCAGAATGCCACCAGCCAGCTGGATAACACTGCGAGAATCAGCGAGGTTCGCAAGAACATCGCGAGAATCCAGACCGTTATCACGGAACAGGCGAGAGCGTGAGCCGAAAGGAGATAAACCGTGGAAGAGAGAAATCTTAGAAAGACACGTGTCGGCAAGGTCGTCAGCGACAAGATGGATAAGACCATCACGGTTGCGGTCGAGGATCACGTGAAGCACCCGCTGTACGGCAAGATCATCAAGCAGACCAAGAAGTTCAAGGCGCACGATGAGAACAATGAGTGCAGAATCGGTGACAGAGTCAGAATCATGGAGACCAGACCGCTCTCGAAGGATAAGAGATGGAGACTGGTTGAGATCGTCGAGAAGGCGAGATAATCGAGTAGAGGAAGGGAGTATCCGGCATGATTCAGCAGGAAACACGCTTGAGAGTTGCCGACAACACCGGTGCGAAGGAACTCCTTTGCATCCGCGTGATGGGCGGTTCAACCAGAAGATATGCGCACATCGGCGACGTGATTGTCGCGTCCGTTAAGGACGCAACGCCGGGCGGCGTTGTTAAGAAGGGTGATGTCGTCAAGGCAGTTGTGGTTCGCACGGTGCAGAAGACCCGCAGAAAAGACGGCTCTTACATCACCTTTGACGAGAACGCGGCAGTCATCATCAAGGATGACAAGACGCCGACAGGTACCCGCATTTTCGGGCCGGTGGCAAGAGAGCTTCGTGAAAAGCAGTTCATGAAGATCGTTTCCCTTGCTCCGGAAGTATTATAAGGAGGTCCGCAATGCGCAAGATTAAGAAGAACGATAACGTTCAGATCATCGCTGGCAAGGACAAGGGCAAGAGCGGCAAGGTGTTGCATGTGGACGCGGCGAAGGACAGAGTCATCGTCGAGGGTTGCAACATGGTGCAGAAGCACCAGAAGCCGAGCCCGCAGAACCAGAACGGCGGCATCGTGAGCAAGGAAGGTTCCATTCACGTCTCGAACGTGGCGCTCCTCGTGAACGGTGAGCGCACGAAGGTCGGCTTTGAGCTGAGAGACGGCAAGAAGGTCCGTGTCGCAAAGAAGAGCGGCAAGGTCATCGACTAACGCAGAGAGGAGGAGCATTCCAAGTGGCTAGAGCTAGATTAAGAGAAATCTACGACAACGAGCTTGTCGCAAAGATGATTGAGAAGTTTGGATACAAGAATCCGATGCAGGTTCCGAAGCTCGACAAGATCGTGATTAACATGGGTGTCGGCGAGGCGAAGGAGAACGCAAAGGTCCTCGAGGCTGCAGTCCGCGACCTGGAGATCATTGCGGGCCAGAAGGCAGTGATTACGAAGTCCAAGAAGTCGGTCGCAAACTTCAAGATTCGTGAGGATATGCCGATCGGTTGCAAGGTGACGCTGCGCGGCGAGAAGATGTACGAGTTCGCAGATCGTCTGATCAACCTCGCACTTCCGCGTGTCCGCGACTTCAGAGGTGTGAACCCGAACTCCTTTGACGGCAGAGGCAACTACGCAATGGGTATCAAAGAGCAGCTGATTTTCCCGGAGATCGAGTACGACAAGATCGACAAGGTGCGCGGCATGGACATTATTTTCGTCACGACGGCACAGACGGACGAAGAGGCACGCTACCTGTTAACGCTGTTCAACATGCCGTTTGCCAAATAATCAGGAGGGAAAAGACTCATGGCTAAGAAGTCGATGAAGATCAAGCAGGCGCGTCCGGCGAAGTTCTCCACCAGAGAGTACAACCGCTGCAGAATCTGCGGACGCCCTCACGCTTATCTCAGAAAGTACGGAATTTGCCGTATCTGCTTTAGAGAGCTCGCTTACAAGGGGCAGATCCCCGGTGTCACGAAGGCAAGCTGGTAAGGCGAAGCTGATAGAAATCCAACAGGAGGAAACATTCCATGACAACGAACGATCCGATTGCAGATATGCTGACAAGAATCCGCAATGCAAATACTGCAAAGCATGATGTGGTCGATGTCCCGGCTTCCAAGATGAAGGTCGCAATTGCCGACATTCTTGTGAACGAGGGCTATGTCGAGAAGTACGAGTTCGTCGAGAACAAGGGCTTCCAGGACATTCGTATCACGCTGAAGTACGGCGCAACCAAGAACGACCGCATCCTTAGCGGTCTGAAGAGAATCTCCAAGCCCGGTCTTCGTATCTACGCGGGCAAGGAAGATATGCCGAAGGTTCTCGGCGGCCTCGGCACTGCAATCATCTCCACAAACCAGGGCGTCATCACAGACAAGGAAGCACGCCGTTTAGGTGTGGGCGGTGAGGTTTTAGCATTTATCTGGTAAGAAATTGCCGCATGAAATGCACATAAGATCCCGATCATTTTAACGACATCAGGAGGAAATCGGCATGTCACGAATTGGAAGAATGCCTATCGCGATTCCGGCAGGCGTCACTGTCACAATCGCAGAAAATAATCTTGTGACTGTAAAAGGTCCGAAGGGTACGCTGGAGAGAGTGCTGCCCGCTGAGCTTGAGATCAAGCAGGAAGGCAGCGAGATTATTGTCACAAGACCCAACGACTTGAAGAGAATCAAGTCGCTGCACGGTCTCACGAGAACACTGATCAAGAACATGGTAGTCGGCGTGACTGAGGGCTATGAGAAGGTTCTGGAGATCAACGGTGTTGGTTACAGAGCCGCTAAGCAGGGAAGCAAACTCGTCCTGTCTCTTGGTTATTCTCATCCGGTCGAGATGGAGGATCCGGAAGGCGTCACGACGGTCCTCGACGGTCAGAATATCATCAAGGTGCAGGGTATCGATAAAGAGAAAGTCGGACAGCATGCTGCCGTGATCCGTGAGAAGAGACTGCCTGAGCCGTATAAGGGCAAGGGTATCAAGTACGCTACGGAGACCATCAGACGCAAGGTCGGTAAGACCGGTAAGAAATAATTAGGAGGGTTTTATTATGGTAAGCAAAGAATCCAGAAAAGCTGTCCGCGAGAAGAAGCACTGGAGAATGCGCAGCCACCTGAGCGGCACTGCGCAGAGACCGCGCCTCTCCGTGTTCCGCAGCAACAGCCATATGTACGCGCAGATTATCGACGATACGGTCGGCCGTACCCTCGTCGCTGCTTCCACGCTGGAGAAGGAGGCGAAGAGCGCACTGGAGCACACGGATACCGTGGAAGCTGCTGCATATGTCGGCAAGCTCATCGCAGAGCGCGCGAAGGAGCAGGGCATCAGCGCCGTCGTGTTTGACAGAGGTGGATTCCTCTATACGGGTAAGATTCAGGCGCTCGCAGACGCTGCACGCGAAGCCGGCTTACAATTCTAAGAGGGGGAACAGAAGACAATGGCAATGAATCGCGATAGAAACGATCAGAAGAATTCTGAGTACAACGACAAGGTCGTCGCCATCAAGCGCGTCAGCAAGACTGTCAAGGGCGGTCGCACGATGCGTTTCTCCGCTCTCGTGGTTGTAGGAGACGGCAAGGGCAAGGTCGGTGTCGGACTCGGCAAGGCAGGTGAGGTTCCGGAGGCTATTCGCAAGGGCAAAGAGGCGGCAATGAAGAACATTGTCACGGTTGCAATTGACGAGAACAAGAGCATCCCGCATGACTTCACGGGTGAGTACGGCAGCGCAGTGGTGCTGATGAAGCGCGCACCGGAAGGTACCGGTATCATCGCAGGCGGCCCGGCTCGTGCGGTTGTGGAGCTCGCAGGCATCCAGAACATCCGTACCAAGTCGCTCGGCTCGAACAACAAGACCAACGTTGTGCTCGCGACGCTGGAAGGACTCAAGGCAATCCGCTCTCCGGAGGAGATTGCAAAGAGACGCGGCAAGTCCGTGGAAGACATTCTCGGCTGAAAAGGAGGACAGGAACATGGCGAAACAGCTTAAGATTACTCTTGTCAAGTCCCCGATCGGCGCAATTCCGAAGCAGAGAGCGACTGTAGCAGCGCTGGGACTCAAGAAAATGCATAAGACCGTCGTCATGCCGGACAACGCAGCAATGCGCGGCATGGTTTGGCACGTGAGACACCTTGTGCGTGTCGAAGAAGTAGAAGAATAAGGATAGGAGGTTCAGTCATGGATTTATCGAATTTGAGACCGGCTGAGGGCGCTGTCCACTCTGACAACTTCAGACGCGGCCGCGGTCACGGATCCGGCAACGGAAAGACTGCCGGTAAGGGACACAAGGGTCAGAAGGCGCGTTCCGGCGCTCCGAGACCGGGATTCGAAGGCGGCCAGATGCCGCTGTACAGACGCCTTCCGAAGAGAGGCTTCAAGAACCGCAATACGAAGGATATCGTGGCGGTCAATGTCGAGAGACTTGAGAAGTTCGAGAACGGAAGTGAAGTGACGGCTGAGTCGCTGATTGCACTCGGCATCATTTCTCACGCACGCGACGGCGTGAAGATCCTTGGCAACGGCGAGCTCACGAAGAAGCTGACCGTCAAGGTCAACGCAGTCAGCGAGGGCGCAAAGGCAAAGATTGAGGCTGTGGGCGGTACCTGCGAGGTGCTGTAAACATGCTGAAGAGTCTCCAAAAGGCATTAAAAGTCAAGGAGGTTCGAGATCGTCTTCTTTTCACCCTGCTGATGCTGATTGTGATCCGCTTTGGAAGCAATCTTCCCATTCCGGGCGTGAATACGGATTATCTGAAGAACTTCTTTGAACAGCAGCGTCAGGGCGCCGGCAACGCATTCAATTTCTTTAATGCGATCACCGGCGGCTCGTTTGAGCAGATGAGTGTGCTGGCGCTCAGCATCACGCCTTACATCACCTCTTCCATTATCATGGAACTGATGACAATTGCCATCCCGCAGCTCGAAGAGCTGCAGCGGGAGGGCGAGGACGGCAGAAAGAAAATGCTGAGCTATACGCGTTACCTGACGGTTGCGCTCGCACTCATTCAGTCGATTGCCATGGCGGTCGGTTTCGGCAGCCAGGGCCTTCTGACCCACTTCACCCTGAAGAGTGTCTTCGTCACGATTGCGGCGATGACCGCGGGTTCCGCCTTCCTGATGTGGATCGGCGAGAGAATCACCGAGAAGGGTGTCGGAAACGGCATTTCGATTGTGCTTTTGATTAACATTCTGTCCTCGATTCCGAACGACTTCGCAACGCTCTGGGAGCGTTTCATTATGAACGCGAAGTCGCCGGCGACGGCAGTGGTTGCGGGCCTGATTATTTTGGCCTTCATCCTGCTCATGACTGTCTTTGTCGTGCTGCTCTGCGACGCGGAGCGCCACATTCCGGTGCAGTACACGGCGAAGATGCAGGGCAGAAGAATGATGAGCAACGGACAGTCCTCGGAGATTCCGCTGAAGGTCAACACCGCAGGCGTGATCCCGGTTATCTTCGCCAGCTCGATTATGTCGATGCCGGTTGTCATCGCGCAGTTCTTCAATGTGGACTATGCGAGCATTCCGGGTAAGATCATCATGGTTCTGAACTCGTCGAACTGGTTAAAGCCCGAGCGTCCGGCTTACTCGGTCGGTCTGGTGCTTTACATTGTGCTCATCATCCTGTTCGCGTATTTCTACACCTCCATCACGTTCAACCCGCTGGAGGTCGCGAACAACATGAAGAAGTCCGGCGGTTTCATCCCGGGTATCCGTCCGGGGCGTCCGACCAGTGACTATCTGAGTGAAGTTTTAAAGTATGTCATCTTTCTCGGTGCGACGGGACTCACGATTGTTGCCGTGATTCCGATTTTCATCTCGGGCGTGTTCAACATCGGCTCGCTCACGTTCACCGGAAACTCTCTGATCATTATTGTCGGCGTAATTCTCGAGACGCTGAAGTCGATTGAGTCGATCACTCTGGTGAAAAACTACAGAGGCTTCCTCGGAAATTAACGCAGAGCGCGGCGTCCGGCGGGCAAGTTTGTCCGCCGGATGCTCTACATTGCGATGGGCACGCTAGCAAAGGAGAAGGCAGTGAAGATTGTCATGCTCGGCGCTCCTGGCGCCGGAAAAGGGACACAGGCAAAACGAATTGCGGATTACTATCGGATTCCTCATATCTCGACCGGAGATATCTTCCGCGCGAACATCAAGGCGGGCACGCCGCTCGGCCTTGAGGCGAAGCGCTACATGGACGCGGGCGGACTTGTGCCGGACGAGGTGACCATCGGGATGCTGAAAGATCGAATCCACGAGGCGGACTGCAGTGAGGGCTATGTGTTGGACGGCTTCCCGCGGACCATACCGCAGGCGGAGGCGCTGACCGAGGCACTTGCGGCGGAGGGCACGAAGATCGACGAAGCGGTCGATATCGAAGTGCCGGATGAGGCCATCATCGACCGCATGGAAGGACGGCGCAGCTGTCCGAACTGCGGCGAGAGTTATCATGTCCGCTATCGCGCACCGAAGACGGAGAACATCTGCGATGTCTGCGGCCACGCGCTTGTGCAGCGCGCGGACGACAAGCCGGAGACGGTGGCGGCGCGTCTCAGGGTCTACCACGAGCAGACCAAGCCTCTGATTGACTACTACAGGGAGCAGGGGGTGCTTCGGGAAGTGGACGGCACGCAGGAGATGGGAGAAGTGTTCGAGGCAATCAAAGCGCTGCTCTGACGGGCCCCGGAGATTGGAGTTAAGAAATGGCAGTGACGGTAAAATCGGAACATGAGATTCAGTTGATGCGGGAGGCGGGAGAGATTCTCGCCAAGGTGCACGAGGAGCTCCATGCGGCGCTGAAGCCGGGCATGACGACCCTCGAGATCGACAGACTCTGCGAGAAGCTGATTCGGGGTTATGACTGCATTCCCTCGTTTCTCGGCTATGAGGGCTATCCCGCGAGTGTCTGCGTCTCCGTGAACGATGAAATTGTCCACGGCATTCCCTCGAAGAAGCGCGTGATCCGCGAGGGCGACATTGTCTCGCTTGACACCGGTGTCATCTGGAAGGGCTGGCAGAGCGATGCGGCCAGAACCTGGGGCATCGGCGAAATCTCGAAAGAGGCGCGGGATCTGATTGATGTGACGCGGGAATCTTTCTTTGCGGGACTCCGCTTTGCAAAGGCGGGCAATCACTTGAACGATATCTGCAGTGCAATCGGCGACTACGCCGAGTCGCGCGGCTACGGCGTCGTGAGAGACTTGGTTGGCCACGGCATCGGCACCGAGATGCATGAGGATCCGGAAGTTCCGAATTTCCGCATGAACCGCAAGGGTATCCGCCTGCAGGCGGGCATGACCCTGGCCCTGGAGCCGATGATCACCATCGGAACCTACGAAGTGGATTGGGGCGATGGCGGCTGGACCGTGACCACGGCCGACGGCAGTCTCGCAGCCCACTACGAGAACACAATTCTGATTACGGACGGCGAACCGGAGATTTTATCGCTCGGCAAGAACGATCCGGACAGAGTGCATTAAACCGAAAGGACAGTAGGATGTCAAAGACCGACGTAATCCAGCTGGAAGGCAAGGTCATTGAGAAGCTGCCGAATGCGATGTTTCAGGTAGAACTGGAAAATGGTCACCAGGTGCTCGCACACATTTCCGGCAAGCTCAGAATGAATTATATCCGCATACTCCCGGGCGACCGGGTGACGGTGGAATTATCCCCCTATGACCTCAACAAGGCCAGAATCACTTGGAGAAATAAATAATCTGCGAAAGTGCGCAATAGGCTTGTAAAGCAGATTTAAAACTGCTATACTACTATGGCGACTTTGTTGGCAGATGAAAGGAGTATCACACAATGAAAGTCAGATCTTCAGTCAAGCCGATGTGCGAGAAGTGCAAAGTCATCAAGCGCAAGGGCTCCGTCAGAATCATCTGCGAGAACCCGAAGCACAAGCAGAGACAAGGCTAAGACGCAGCAAAAATAATACAGGAGGAAGACAGCACAATGGCTCGTATTTCAGGCGTTGATTTACCGAGAGAGAAGCGTGTTGAAATCGGACTCACCTATATCTACGGTATCGGTGTGACGAGTTCCAACAGAATTCTGTCCCAGGCCGGCGTGGATCCGAACACGAGAGTCAAGGATCTCACCGATGACGAAGTCAAGAAGATTGCCGAAGTGATCGCTGAAACTCAGGTTGTTGAAGGTGATCTGAGAAGACAGATCGCTATGGACATCAAGAGACTCACCGAAATCGGCTGCTATCGCGGAATTCGCCATCGTAAGGGCTTGCCCGTTCGCGGTCAGAAGACCAAGACGAATGCAAGAACCTGCAAAGGCCCGAGAAAGACCGTTGCTAATAAGAAGAAGTAATTTTAGTAACCGCAGAATTGAATCACGTTGCATGTTTTAACGACAGGAGCGAACTTGGTTCAAGTAAACGAGAAAGTAGGTTAGTTTAATGGCAAAGCAGCAGATGTCAAGCGCGAAGAAGGCGTCCGCCAAGAAGCGCGTTAAGAAAAACGTTGAACGCGGCCAGGCACACATTCAGTCTTCGTTTAACAACACGATTGTTACGTTGACCGATTTACAGGGCAATGCGCTGTCCTGGGCAAGTGCCGGTGGCCTTGGATTCAGAGGTTCAAAGAAATCTACTCCGTATGCAGCTTCCGTGGCTGCAGAGACTGCCGCAAAAGCAGCTATCATCCATGGTTTAAAGTCTGTCGACGTGATGGTGAAGGGTCCGGGTTCCGGGCGTGAAGCCGCAATCCGCGCGCTCTCGGCGTGTGGCATTGAGGTGACCAGCATTAAGGACGTGACCCCGGTTCCGCACAACGGATGCCGTCCGCCGAAGCGTAGAAGAGTATAATCAGGAGGTAGAAAAGTGGCAGTTAACAGAGTTCCTGTTCTTAAAAGATGCAGATCTCTCGGCCTGGAGCCTGGATTCCTCGGCATCGATAAAAGATCCAACAGAGAATTGAGAAGAGCAAACCGCAAGATGAGCGAGTACGGCTCTCAGCTTCGCGAGAAGCAGAAGGCAAAGTTCATCTACGGTGTGCTGGAGAAGCCGTTCCGCAACTATTTCGAGAAGGCGTCCCGTATGAAGGGACAGGTCGGTGAGAACCTGATGGTTCTTCTCGAGAGCAGACTGGACAATGTGATCTTCCGCCTCGGCTGGGCAAGAACCAGAAGAGAGGCTCGTCAGATTGTCGGTCACAGACACGTTCTTGTGAACGGCAAGATTGTGAACATCCCCTCCTACCTGATCAAGGCCGGCGACACGGTTGAGATTAAGGAGAAGGCGAAGTCTTCGGAGCGCTACAAGGAGGTCCTCGAGATGACTTCCGGTCGCATTGTGCCGACCTGGCTTGAGTCCGATAAGGAGAATCTGAAGGGCGCAGTCAAGGCACTGCCGTCCCGCGAGGAAATCGACGTTCCGGTCGATGAACTGCAGATCGTTGAGTTGTACTCCAAGTAATATGTCTACCGCTAGGGAGTCTCTTTCCGAGAGACTCCCTAAGTGGGACTTTCCGGAGTGTTTCCATGCGTGGCCAAAGATTTAAAGGGGGTATCATTCTTGTTCGAATTTCAGAAACCAAATATCGAGATTGCTGAGATCTCCGAAGACAAAACGTTTGGCCGTTTCATCTGTGAACCGCTGGAGAGAGGCTATGGTCTGACGCTGGGCAATTCCCTGCGCCGCATCATGCTCTCGTCCCTGCCGGGTACGGCGGTGAGCCAGGTGAAGATTGCCGGTGTGCTCCATGAGTTCTCGTCCATCCCCCAGGTCAAGGAAGATGTGACGGAAATCATCATGAACATCAAGAGCCTTGCAATCAAGAATCATTCTTCCTCGAAAGAGCCGAAGACCGCCTACATTGATTTTGAGGGCGAGGGCGTGGTCACTGCAGCAGACATTCAGTGCGATGCGGACATTGAGATTCTGAACAAGAATCAGGTCATCGCGACCATTTCCGGCGGCAGCACGAAATTCTCGGCAGAACTCACGATTACAAGCGGACGCGGCTATGTCAGCGCGGAGAAGAATAAGGCGCAGGGCGACCTGCCGATCGGCGTGATTGCGGTGGATTCCATCTACACGCCGGTGGAGCGCGTCAACATGCGCGTCGAGAATACCCGTGTCGGTCAGATGACGGACTACGATAAGCTGACCCTTGACGTATTTACCAACGGAACGGCAGCGCCGGACGAGGCCGTGAGCCTCGCGGCCAAGGTGCTCTCGGAGCATCTGAGCCTTTTCGTGGATCTCTCGGAGAATGCACGCAGAGTCGAGGTCATGTCCGAGAAGAAGAGCGACGAGAAGGAGAAAGTGCTTGAGATGAACATCGACGAGCTCGAGCTCTCGGTGCGCTCTTACAACTGCCTGAAGCGCGCGGGCATCAACACGGTCGAAGAGCTGATCAGCAAGACGCCGGAAGATATGATGAAAGTGCGCAACCTCGGCAAGAAGTCCCTCGATGAGGTTCTGGAGAAGCTCGCGGATTTGAATCTGCAGCTGCGCCAGAGCGAGGAGACCGAAGAAGAGGAAGAAGAAGAGCAATAACAGGCTGCCCGGCAAGACAGCGGCAGCCCCTGAGTATGGTGCGATTCCGATGAGTCCCGATATGGCACGGATCGCGCTCCCAAACGGAGGAGAAAACCAATGGCAAAGTACAGAAAGCTTGGACGCAAAACGGATGTGAGACTGGCTCTCCTGAGAAGTCAGGCGACGGCGCTCATCGCAAACGGCAAGATTGTGACGACCGAGGCGAGAGCGAAGGAAGTCAGAAAGATGGTCGAGCCCCTCATTGCGCTGGCAGTGAAGGAGAAGGACAACTTCGAGACCGTGAGCGTCACGGCTAAAGTGCCGCGCAAGGATGCAAACGGCAAGCGCGTCAGAGAAGAGAAGGACGGCAAGAGAGTCGTTGTCTATGACACGGTTCAGAAGGAAATCAAGAAGGACAAGCCGTCCAGAATGAACGCGAGACGTCACATGCTCGCAAAGCTCTACGCAGTCGGCGAGTTCGATCCGAAGCACAAGAAGGCTGGCAAGAAGGTTGACCTTGTTGCGAAGCTCTTCGATGAGTACGGACCGAAGTATGAGAGCAGAAAGGGCGGTTACACCCGCATCGTGAAGATCGGCCTGAGAAAGGGCGATGCAGCGATGGAAGTGCTGCTCGAGCTGGTCTAAGCAGAATCCGAAGCATTTTTCAGATACCGGTTTTCCGCGGGGAAAACCGGTATCTTTTTTTCTGCTTGCATCTTCCTGGAACCGGTATGTTTGGAGGAAAAAGTCATGAAGCATACCATCTGTCCTTCTTGTGGTGGGCTTTCTGGAGGTAGACAAAAGACTTTCGCCACAGAAAAAGGTGGAGCTAGCACCAACTCTTTTTGTCCGCTTAGCCTGAACCGGTATGTTTGGAGAAAATGGTCAGAAAGCAGGCGGCCTGCCCCTCTTGCGGCGGCGCTGCCATATCTACTCGATGCTGTTTATGCCCTTGTTTCTCCTTGCGGAAAAACAGGGGAGAAGTGTCTGTGCAGTCGGGGCTTATCGCATGACGGAGTGCACAGAAAAGGAGCGGTACGAGTGGCTTGTTCCGGACGGAAATATTCGGTATACTGATTGAGAAGAGAATTACTTGTACCGTTTGCACAGAAGGAGGTATCAGATGAGACCGAGAAAGATACTTTTGTCGGCATTGACTGCAATGCTCTTGTCGGCTTTTGCCGCGGTACCGGCGGTGGCCGCTTCCAAACAGAAAATCGGCAGTGTGCGTCTCAATGCGAAGAACCGGATTGAGACGGGCGGGAGCATCACGCGGGACGGTGTTGTGCAGGGGGATCCCGCCAAAGGCGAACTGGGCGTCTGGGTGAATGCGGATTCCTATCAGCTCGAGAGTGTGCGCGTGACCGGCGGGATCGGTGACAATCTGCCGGTCGGCAGTGTGATTAGCGTCGAGGCAGTGCTCCGGACCACGGACAGCGACAGGAGTTTTTCGCAGACTTTGAGCGAGAGCGATGTGCACCTCTCCGACAATGCGGTCAAGGTGACAGAGCTTCGGCGCAGCAAGACGCGCCTCATTGTGGGACTTCGTTTCCCGGGCATCAAGGGCGATTTTGCGGAGCCGGAGGGGGTAAGCTGGCAGAAGGGCGCACTTGGCCAGGCGAGCTGGCGTGAGCCCGCAAACACGAGCGGCAGCTATGAGCTTGTGCTCCGGCGCGGCGGCGACATTGTGAAGCGTGTCTTCGGCGTGACGGGCAACAGCTATAACTTCTATCCCTACATGACGAAGAGCGGCAACTACAGCTTCCGCATCCGCACCGAGGCGAAGGGCAGCGGCAAGAGTTCCGGCTTCACAGAGTCGGAGACCCAGAAGGTCAATGCCGCGCAGGTTTCGAACGGTCAGGGCGCGGTCTGGGATCAGACCGGCAAGGGCGACGGCAGCAATATCGAAAAGGCGGGCTGGATTCAGAGCGGCGGCGCCTGGATGTATCGCTTTCCGGACGGCAGCTTCAAGAAAGACGGCTTTGAGAAGATTGAGGGCAAGTGGTATTTCTTCAGCTCTGAGGGAAAGATGCGCACCGGCTGGGCGCGCGCTGTCTCGGGCTGGTATTATTTCGCAGAGAGCGGCGAGATGTTGAGCGGCTGGCAGGATGTGAACGGAAAGATGTACTATCTGGACGCAGACCCGGATTCCCCGACCTACGGCAAGATGGCGGCCAATGAGCTGATTGTGAGCGGCGACAAGTACTATTATGCGCTCGCGGACGGACAGAGGGCCAAGGGCTGGGTACAGCTCGGTGACCACTGGTCTTACTTCTATCCGGAGAGCGGGGAGATGGCGCGGAATACGACGGTGGACACATTCTATGTGGATGCGGACGGCGCGTGGCGGCATTAAAAGGACAAGAAAAAAGAAGCGCGGTTGCGCTTCTTTTTTCTTGCCGTGATCAAGGAAACGATTGCCTTACCACTCGTGAACTTTAATCATGCGGCCGTCATCATCCACATCATAATTCAGGACCTTGGTATTCCGCGCAAGTGCGCCTGTCTCCGGGTAAAAATAATACCAGTCTCCGTTGATTTTATCCCAGCCGGAATTTCTGACGCCTTTTTTAAAGTAGTAGAAATTTCCGTCTTTGTCCTGCACCCAGCCGGAGACCGCTTTACCGTCTTTTCCGGTGACAGCGACACCTTGCGCTGTATTGGAGAGAACATAGCTGTTTGCATCAACGAGCGTATGCGCCGCAAATGCAGGCGCTGCCTGTGACATGGAAAGGACCAGTGCGAACAGCAGAGCAATTCGCAACCCTTTTTTCTTCATGCGTTAATCCTCCTTTCCCCTTTCGTCAGAATAATTATACCAGATTTTTGCGGCGTGAAAAGCGACTTAGGAGAGCTGTAAACATATTGTAAGGAATTCTTCCGTGTTTACGGCGGCAGGCGTATTCTATGCAGCATATGTGCTTTGTGGTATACTTTTAACGGTATGCCATCAGACGGGTGGCAAGTAAAAAGTTGCAAGCCGGAGGAGAAAATGCGGATTAAAGTCAGCAACTACATTGCGAGAAAACTGGTAGAGAGCGGCATTGTGCGCGGGTTCAGTGTCGTGGGTGGCGGTGCGATGCACTTAAACAATGCCCTCGGCCATGAAGACGGCCTCACAATCACGTATAACCATCACGAGCAGGCCTGTGCGATTGCTGCGGAGTGTTACGCGCGTATCAACAATAAGCCCGCCGTGGTCTGTGTGACCACGGGACCCGGCGGTACGAATGCCCTGACCGGCGTGGTCGGTGCATGGCTGGACTCCATCCCGATGCTTGTGCTTTCGGGTCAGATTCGGACGGACTGGACGGCGCGCATGTCGGGTGTGCACATCCGTGCGCTTGGCGACCAGGAATTCGACATCTGCAAGTCGGTCGCGGCGATGACCAAGTACTGTGAGATGGTCACGGATCCGCTGCGCATTCGCTACTGCCTCGAGAAGGCGCTGTACCTCGCAGAGAGCGGCAGACCAGGTCCGACCTGGCTTGACATTCCGCTCGATGTGCAGGGCGCCTTTGTGGAGACGGATGAGCTCCCGGGCTTTGACCCCGAGAACTACGAGGCGGGCGGCGACGGCTTTGCGGCACCCTCGGCGCATAAAATTCCCGAGGACGAGGCCGGGAAGGGCGAGTACCGCGCTGTGCTGCCGAAGAAGGTGACACGGGAACTCGCGGAGGAAATCATTGACCGCATTGCCGCGTCCAAGCGCCCGGTCTTTAACGCGGGCAACGGCATTCGGATTGCGAACGCGCACGCGGAATTCCTTGCGGTCGCGCGGAAACTCGGCATTCCGGTTGTGGTCGGCTGGGATTCCGAGGACTGCCTCCCGAGCGACGACCCGCTTTATGCGGGACGTCCGGGTAACTTCGGCGATCGTCCGGGTAACTTTGCGGTTCAGAATGCGGATCTGGTCTTCTCGGTGGGTTCCCGCCTCAGTGTGCGCCAGGTCGGCTTCCAGTCGAAGGCGTGGGCGCGCGAAGCCTTCACGATTGTGAACGACATCGACGCGGAGGAATTGAAGAAGCCCACGATTCATGTTTCGCTCCCGGTCCATGCGGATGCGAAGGATCTTTTAACGGTCATGAACGAGGTGTTGGATGAAAAGCAGACGCCGATTTTCGGCGGCGGCGAGGGGCTTCGCGGTATGAGCTGGAGCGAGACCTGCAAGTACTGGGTGGAGCGTTATCCGGTCGTACAGGAAAAGCACCTTGCGGTTCCGGCTTCGCGCCCGGCGAATGTCTATGCGCTGATTCGGAAACTCGGCGACGCGGTACCGGAAAACACGATTACCGTGGTCGGCAACGGATCCGCCTGCGTGGTCGGCGGCCATGCCTACCGGATTAAAAAGGGACAGCGCTTCATCTCGAACTCCGCGATTGCCTCGATGGGCTATGATTTGCCTGCGGCAATCGGTGCGGCGAAGGCCAACGAGGATCGCGAGCGCTACGAGCGCGATATTGTCCTCCTGACCGGCGACGGCAGTATCATGATGAATCTGCAGGAACTGCAGACCATCTCCGGCGCGAAGATGCCGATTAAGATTTTCCTCATCAACAACGATGGCTATCACTCGATTCGCCAGACCGAGCGCAACTTCTTCGGCGATCAGAAACTGGTCGGCATCGGCAGCGACAGCGGGGATCTCAGCTTCCCGTCTTTCGAAAAGATTGCGGCGGCGTTCGAGCTTCCCTATGTCGCGGCGCGGAACAACGATGAGATTGACGCGGCACTACGAAAGACCCTCGCGGCAGAGGGCCCGATCCTCTGCGAGGTCTTTGTGGACACCGACCAGAACTTCGAGCCGAAGTCCGGCGGCAAACGACTGCCGGACGGCAGCATGGTGAGCCCGCCGCTTGAGGAGCTGGTTCCCTTCCTGAGCGATGAGGAGCTGGATGAGAATATGATTGTGCCGAGGTTTCAGCCGTGAGAGTGCTCTTAAGCGGCGCAAGCAGTTTTTTGGGGCTTGCACTCGCGAAGGAACTGCTCGACGCGGGACATGAGGTGTTTGCGCCGCTCCGGCAGAAGCCGGGGCGGGCGGCGCTGCCGCTTGCGGGGAAAGGCTTTCACCTCTTCCCCGGCGATATGGAAGAGCGGACTGTTCTTCGGCAGAATCTGGAACAGGAACTGACGGCAGCGGAGGCGCTGCCGTTAGATGTCTGTTTCCACCTCGCCTGGGGCGGGGTGGGACAGCGGGGGCGCATGGACCGCGGCATACAGGATCGAAATCTCGCTGCCTCGGAAGACATGTTGGCCCTCGCGGCGGAATTCGGCGCGAAGCGCTTTCTGTTTGCGGGCTCGCAGGCGGAGTACGGCGTCACCCTGGAGCGCGTGCGGGGCGGAGAGTTCCCGGACGGCGCGTTTGATGAGACGACACCCTGCAGGCCGATTTCGGAGTACGGGCGCGCCAAGCTCGCCTTTTCGGAGCGCGGTCGGGACATCGCGGCGCGTCTCAGCGCAGACTACCGTCACCTTCGCATCTTCTCGGTCTACGGGCCGGGGGATCACGAGACCGCGATTGTGCCGACCGCGGTCAAGGCGGCCGCGGCGGGAGAGGAAGTGCGCTTCGGCCCCTGTGCGCAGCAGTGGAACTTTTTGGCGCTCAGGGATGCCGTTCGCGCCCTTCGCTTGCTCGGCGAAGCCGAGAGAAGCATGCAGGGCGAAATCTTCAATGTCGCGAGCCTCGACACGCGATCTCTGCGGTGTTTTGTCGAAGAGATATTTGAGACTGCGGGACAGCCGGCCGCGCTTGCGCACTTTATGCCGCGGGAGACAGGGCCCGAGGGAACGCCCTATCTCGCGCCGAACATTTCGAAATTACTGCGGAGCATAGACTGGACGCCCGAAATCAGCTTCGGCGCGGGCATCAAGGCTTTGCTCTCGGCTACCACGAACTGAGAGTAACGAGGGAGGAAACAGAGGTGAAGAGATGTATTGCCTGCGGTGCGCCGCTTTCTGCGGAGCCGCTGCTAACCGTTGAGAACATGCCCGCCGCGGCGCAGCATCTGCCGCGTCCGGAGGATGCGGCGACCGAGCGCGGGGTCACACTCAGGCTCTGCGCCTGCACAGGCTGCGGGCTCACCCAGCTCGACAGCGAGCCGGTTGCTTACTATCGCGATGTGATACGCTCCGGCGGCTATTCGGAGACCATGGACAAGCTTCGCCGCGCCCAGTACGATGCCTGGATTCCGGCCTTTCACTTAGAGGGCAAGAAGATACTGGAGGCCGGCTGCGGGCAGGGCGAGTTTCTTTCCATCCTCGCGGCGTATCCGGTCAAGGCCTACGGGATGGAGCACTTTCACGAACTCGTTGTAAAGGCGCGCGAAAAGGGGCTCACGGTCGCGGAGGAATACCCGGAGCGGGAGGATCAGATTTTCGAGAACGGGCCTTTTGATGCCTTCACCTCGTTTAATTTTCTCGAGCATCAGCCGGATCCGGCGGCCTATCTCCGTGCGATTGCGAACAATCTGACGGTAGGCGGCGCAGGGCTTGTGACGGTGCCGAGCTTTGAGTATATTCTCGAAGAAAACAGCTTCTACGAGTTCATTCCGGATCATCTTTCCTATTTCACCGAGGACAGCTTAAGTTCGCTGATGAACCGCTGCGGCTTTGATGTTCTGCGGAAAGAGCGCGTAAACCGCGATACGATTTCGGTCTGGGTGAAAAAGAAAGCGAGACCGGATGTCTCGGGACTCATCGAAAAGCAGAAGACTATTGCGCGGGACATCACCGGGCTTGTGAATGAGGCGGCGGCGCGCGGCAAGGTCGCAATCTGGGGCGCTTCGCACCAGGGCTTTTCGATTGCGGCTTCCCTTGGACTCGGCGATAAAATCTGCTATATCATCGACTCCGCGCCCTTTAAGCAGGGACACATTGCCCCCGCTTCGCACATCCCGATTGTCTCGCCGGATGCAGCCGCGGCGAACCCGGCAACTTGTATTCTGATTGTCGCGCCGGGCTACACGGAGGAGATTGCGGCGCGCATCCGCGAGAAGTTTCCGGCGGACACCGAGATTTGGACACTCCGGAGCGACAGACCCGAGCGTCTTACGGACAGGAGAGAGGCATGAGAGCATTTGTACTGGAGAGACCCGGACAGGCGGCGCTCATTGACAGCGCGCCGTATCCGTTACTCGAGGAGCCGTACGGCGCCGTTCTGGAGCCGGTGGTTGTGGCGCCCTGCAGTTCGGATGTCAACACAGTGTACGGGAGCGGTTCCAAGAAGCCCGACAACCTGATTCTCGGGCATGAGTGCATTGCGCGGGTCAAGGCGGTCGCAAGCCGCGTGCGGGACTTTCGGGTCGGCGACTTGGTCGCGGTGCCGGCCATCACGCCGGACTGGCGGAATGTCGAAATCCAGGAGGGAAACGACCGCCATGCGGGGCGCCCCTTCTCGGGCAATGCGCTCGGGCGGAGCATTCCGGGCGTCTTTGCCGAGGCATTCGGCATTGCGGATGCCGACACGACCCTCGCAAAAGTGCCGGAAGGCGTGAGCCTCGAGGATGCGCTGATGTGTGTCGACATGGTGACGACAGGCTTTACCGGCGTTGAGGCAGCGGAACTCAAATTCGGCGACACGGTCGTGGTGCTCGGCATCGGCGCGGTGGGGCTCATGGCCGTACAGGGCGCCGCACTTAAGGGAGCTGCGGAGATTTATGCGGTCGGCACACGGGAAATCAGTGTGCGGCGCGCCCTCGAATTCGGCGCGACAGAGGTGCTGAGTTATAAGGACGGCGATATCCGGGAGCAGATTATGGCGAGAACCGGCGGACGGGGCGCGGATGCGGTCTTTGTCTGCGGCGGCAACGACGATACCTTTCGGGAGGCTGTCGACATGGTGCGCTACGGCATCGGCCGCGTCGTGAACTTAAAGCATTATCCCGGCGACGGCGATATCGGGATTCCGAAGTTTTCCGGCGGCAGAGGGATGGCGGGAAAGACCGTTCACCTCGAACTCTGCAAGGGCGGAAGAGCGCGGATGGAGCGGCTTCTGCGCCTCGTGAAGGCCGGCAGAATAGAGCCCGGGCGCATGGTCACGCATAAGCTCACGGGTTTTCCGGCACTTGCGGAAGGGCTCGAACTCATGCGGCGCAAACCGCAGGATTTAATCAAGGTGATGGTGCGCCTTTCGCCGGGAGGAGAGGAAAAGCAGGCATGAAAAAAATCAGCGTTGTGATTCCCTGCTATAACGAAGAGGAAAATGTCGGGCCGATGGCGGAAACGCTGGTGGGCCTCTTTCGGCATGAGCTCGCAGCCTATGATTACGAGCTCATCTTTATTGACAACGATTCGCAGGACAGAACCAGAGAATATCTCCGCGCACTTTGTGCGGAGAATCATAAAATCAAGGCAATTTTTAACGCCAAAAACTTCGGGCAGTTCAACTCGCCCTACTACGGGATGCTGCAGTCGACCGGCGATGCGACGGTGCTGATGGCAGCGGATTTCCAGGACCCGCCCGAGATGATTGTGAAATATGTCGCAGCCTGGGAAGAGGGCTACAAAATCGCAATCGGGATCAAGACCCACAGCGCAGAGAATCCGCTCATGTATCACCTTCGCTCGCTCTATTATAAGTGGATCCGGAAGCTCTCCGAGGTGGATCAGATTGAGCACTTCACGGGCTTCGGCCTCTACGATAAGAGTTTCATTCAGGTACTCCGGGATCTCGATGACCCGACGCCTTTTCTCCGCGGCATTGTCGCGGAACTCGGCTATCGCCGGAAGGAAATTCCCTACGACCAGCCGAAGCGCCGCGCGGGCAAGACGAGCAACAATCTTTATAAGCTCTATGACGCAGCCATGCTCTCGGTGACCTCCTATACGAAGTTCGGCCTGCGGCTCGCGACCTTCCTCGGCGGCATCACGCTGGTGGTGAGCGTCGTGATCGCGCTCATCTACCTCGTGATGAAGCTCCTCTACTGGGATCGCTTCCAGGCTGGGTTAGCGCCGCTCTTAATCGGCATGCTCTTTCTCGGCGCGGTGCAGATTTTCTTCATCGGCATGGTCGGTGAATATGTGCTGACCATCAACCAGCGCGTCATGAAGCGCCCGCTGGTGGTCGAGGCGGAGCGACTTAATTTTGACAGTGAAGACGCGGAGGAGACGCGATGAAGTACAGAGTCGACGTGGTGCGCATTCGAGAAAACTACATCACCCTAAACGGCTGGGCCATCGGGCGGAATCCGGGGAGCGAAGCGACATTTTCGGTCGAAGATGAGGCACACCGCCCTCTGCCGTTTAAGCTGGTGCGGACACGCCGGGACGATGTGAGCCAGATTTACTATCACGCGACTTCGGAAAAAGAGTACGGCTTTGACATCCGCTTTCCCTACGAGAGAGGCAAGAATTACTATCTGGTCATCTCTGTTGAGGGGCATAAGGCGCGCATCAAATACAACGAAGAGCTGATTGCGAAGCGCTCTTCGGTTGCACATAAGCGCATGGAGAAAATCAAGGATCTCTGCAATATGGAGACCGTGCGCGTGGCCTTTGACTATTTCAAGAAGCACGGCCTGAAAAAGCTCTTTTTGAAGTCCAAGAACAAATTGCAGGGCATAGACTCGGACTACGAGTACGCCGAGTGGTACGAGAAGACCCGCCCCACGGAGGCAGAGCTACAGCGGCAGCGGGAAACGGTCTTTGACAGTACGTCGCCTCTCTTTTCGATTGTGATTCCGCTTTTTGAGACGCCGACAGTTTATTTGAAGGCGCTCCTAGACTCCCTGCTCGCGCAGACCTATACGAAGTTTGAAATCTGCCTTGCGGACGGCAGCCGCCCCGGGAAGGACACGGAAGCTGTTCTCCGGGAGTATGCGGCGCGCGATCCGAGAATCCGTTATGCGGTGCTCGGCGAGAACCGCGGCATCGCGGGAAATACGAACGCGGCGCTCGCCCTTGCGACAGGCGATTTTGTGGTGCTCTGCGACCACGACGATATTCTGCCGCCCGAAGCGCTCTTCTCCTTTGCCGAGGTCGTTGTGAAGGAGCCGGAAACCGACTGCCTCTATTCCGACGAGGATAAGCTCGACATGGACGGCGGCTCCCTCTTTGACCCGCATTTTAAGCCGGACTTTAACCCGGATCTGCTCGGCTCCGTCAACTATATCTGCCATCTCTTTGCGGTGCGGAAAAGTCTTCTCGACACGGTCGGGCAGTTTGACGCGGCCTATGACGGCGCCCAGGACTATGACTTTATCTTCCGCGTGACCGAGAAAGCGCGGCACATTGTCCATGTCCCGAAGGTGCTCTATCACTGGCGCTGTCACATGAACTCGACGGCCTCGAACCCGGAGAGCAAGCTCTACGCCTTCGAGGCGGGTGCAAGGGCGATTCGCGCGCATTACGAGCGCGTCTACCCGGAGCTAAAGATCAGAGAGGTCAAAAAGGGCGTGGACTACGGCATTTACCACACGATTTTCGAGCTTACGGAAGAGCCTCTGGTCTCGGTCATCATCCCGAATAAGGACCATCGCGAGGATCTGGACAAGGCAATGCGCTCTCTTCTCGAGAAGGGAACTTACAAGAATCTGGAGTTCATTGTCGTCGAGAACAATTCGACCGATCCCGAGACCTTTGCCTATTATGAGGCGATTCAGAAGGAGTTGCCTGAGGTCAAGGTCGTTTACTACGAAGGCGGCTTCAATTTTTCGGCAATCAATAACTTCGGCGTCCGCTATGCGAAGGGCGAATATCTGCTCTTTATGAACAACGACGTGGAACTCATCAACCCGGACACGGTGCGGGAGCTTCTCGGCTACGGACAGCGGGAAGATGTCGGCGCGGTCGGCTGCCGCCTCCTCTACGAGGACGATACGATACAGCACGCGGGCGTGGTAATCGGCTTCGGCGGCATTGCAGGGCACACCTTCATCGGTCTCCACGAAGTGCAGAACAGCTACTTCCACCGCGCGCTGACCGCCCAGGACTACTCGGCGGTGACGGCGGCCTGCCTGCTGACAAAGAAGGAACTCTTTCTCTCGGTCGGCGGCTTCACGGAGGAACTTGCGGTCGCGTTTAACGACATTGACTACTGCCTCAAAGTGCGGGCGGCCGGAAAGCTGGTGGTCTATAATCCCTACGCGCTGCTGCACCACTACGAGTCGAAGTCGCGCGGTCTCGAGGACACGCCGGAAAAGGTGGAGCGCTTTAACCGCGAGGTGGCGCGCTTCATGAAGCGCTGGCCGACAATTCTCGAAAAAGGAGATCCCTATTACAACCCGAACCTGACACTTCGGAAGTCGAATTTTGCGCTCCGGGATCTCGACAAGGAGAAAATCGGCGAACCCTATCACATGCCGGGTATCGAAAAATATTTGCGCGAACTGGAGGAAGAGGCGTGAGAGCGGAACAATGGGAGCGCGAGGATGCGCGCGTCACGGTGGTCATTCCGAACTACAACGGCATGAAGTATCTGCCGCAGTGCATTGCGGCGCTGAAGCGTCAGACGGAGCAAAATTTTTCGCTCCTCGTCATGGAAAACGGCTCCTCGGACGGGAGCGCGGAATGGCTCAGGAAAGAGGGCATTCCGACCCTATTCAGCGAAGAAAATCTGGGCTTTGCGGGCGGCGTGAACCGCGCGGTCCGGGAGGTCAAGACGCCCTATGTGCTGCTCTTAAATAACGACACCGAGGTCTTTCCGAACTTTGTGCGCGCGCTCACGGAGAGCATTTCGCGGCACGAGCGCATCTTCTCGGTCAGTGCGATGATGATACGCACGCAGAACCACGCGGAGATTGACGATGCGGGCGACCTGCTTTCGCTGCCCGGCTGGGCTTTTCAACGCGGCACCATGGAGCCCTGTGCGGCCTATGAGAAAGAGGCAGAGGTCTTCTCCGCCTGCGGCGGCGCGGCGATTTACCGGACGGACTTGTACCGGGAGTTCGGCGGGCTCGACGAGAGCTACTTTGCCTATCTGGAAGATATAGACCTCGGGTGGCGGGCCAAACTCGCGGGCTACCGGAATCTCTACTGCCCGGCGGCCAAGGTCTACCACTTCGGCTCCGCGACCAGCGGCTCAAAGTACAATGCGTTCAAAGTGCGGCTCTCGGCGAGAAATCACATTTTCACGATGGCGAAAAACCAGCCGCTCTGGCAGCTCATCTGGAATCTGCCCTTCCTGATCGGCGGCATTGCCGTAAAGGCGGCTTTCTTTGCAAAGAAGGGGCTGCTTTCCGATTATCTGCGCGGCCTCATTGAGGGCCTCACGGCGCTCCCGGCGCGCGATAAAACAGATTTCTCAAAGATTCCGACTTCCCGCATCCTCGCAATCGAGTGGGAACTGGTTCTCGGCACCGCCGCCTATGTGAGACACTATGTCTCGCGAGCTGCGAAAAAGGAAGCTGGAAAATCGGCCTCCAATCCAGTATAATTTCCGTATGGTAAAAGACTTCCAAAAGCAGTTCAATCGACTGCATATTCTGATTGATGCAGCGGTGATCAGCGGCTCTTATTTTCTCGCCTGGTACATTCTGTTCGGTCTCTACCACGAGAAAGTCGGGCGCCTCAGCTTTGCGATTTACATGCAGGCGCTGTTTTTCATTGTGCCGCTGTACCTCCTGCTGAATGCGCTCTTCGGGCTCTATGCGCCGAAGCGCACCAAGGGACGACGCGCGGAGTTTGCGGGGATCCTGAAAGTCAATACAATCGGCGTGCTGCTCTTTACGTTGGTGTTGTATCTCGGATCCAAGAATGCGATTCTGTATCACTTTTCGCGTCGGCTGGTGCTGGTTTTCTATCTGACCTGCGTGGTCTGGATGACGATTGAGCGGAATGTGATTCGCGGCTTTTTGCGGCGCATGCGACGGCTCGGCTTTAACCAGAAGAATATCCTCCTGGTCGGCTACGGCGAAGCGGCGAAGGGTTACATTGACCGCATTTTAACCAATGCCGAGTGGGGCTATCAGATCAACGGCATTCTCGACGACACCCATGAGCCCGGGTTCAGCTATCACGGCATACGGATTATCGGCGCCGTCAATGAGTTGCAGTCCTTGCTCGAGCGAAATGCGCTGGATGAGATTGCGATTACGCTGCCGCTCTCACAGTATGAAAAATTAAAGAATATCGTGTCTATCTGCGAGAAATCCGGCGTACACACGAAGTTTATTCCGGATTACTACGGTGTGATTCCGACCATTCCCTACATGGAAGATGTGGCCGGCATGCCGGTCATTAATATTCGCCATGTGCCGCTGACCGAGTTTTACAATGCGGCGGCGAAGCGCCTCGTGGATATTATCGGCGGCATTGTCGGGCTGATTATTTTCTCGCCGATTATGCTGCTCGCCGCGATTCTCGTGAAGATTTCGAGCCCCGGCCCGATTATCTTCAAACAGGAGCGGGTGGGCTTGCACCAGAAGAAATTCCGGATGTACAAGTTCCGCTCGATGCGCCAGCAGGTCGATTCGGAGGAGAAAAAAGGCTGGACAGTCAAAAAAGATCCGCGGGTTACCTGGATCGGGAGCATCCTCCGGAAGACCAGTCTCGATGAGACGCCGCAGTTTTTCAACATTGTGCGCGGCGATATGAGTCTGGTCGGACCGAGACCGGAGAGACCTTACTTCGTCGAGAAGTTCAAGGAAGAAATTCCGCACTATATGATCAAGCACCAGGTGAGACCCGGTCTCACCGGCTGGGCGCAGATCAACGGACTCCGCGGGGACACCTCGATAGAGAAGAGAATCGAGTACGACCTCTACTACATCGAGAACTGGACATTGGGCTTTGATTTTAAGATTATTTTGCTCACCTTTGTCCGCGGATTTATCAACAAAAACGCTTATTGAGGAAAACAGGAGATTGTATGGAAAATGAGATGCAGGAGCCGCAGAGAGGCAGAAGCCGGAAGAAAGCAGAGGCGGCAGTTGCAGAGAAAACACCGAAGAGCGCGAAGGCAATCAAGCGGCGCAGATTTATCATCATGGCAGTTCTCGAAGTCTTCGTTCTGCTCGCCATTTTCGCCTATGCCTATCTTCTGAAGCAGTATTCCAAGATACAGCGCCCTGTCTTTGAGGTGAAGAATGTCGAGAACACGGAGCTCACGACCGATGACATTGCAAAGATGAAGGGTTACTGGAACATCGCGGCCTTCGGCGTCGACTCGCGCGACTCCTCGGTGGGGCGCGGCAACAATGCGGACGTCATCATGATTGTGAGCATCAACCGCGAGAACGGCGAAATTCGCATTGCGAGCGTGTTCCGCGACTCTTATCTGAGTCTCGCGAACGGCAATTACAATAAGATTAACCAGGCCTATGCGGTCGGCGGCCCGGAGCTTGCGGTCAAGGCGCTGAACCAGAATCTGGACCTCAACATCACTGACTATGTGACCTTTAACTGGAAGGCGGTCGCGACCGGCATCAACATCCTTGGCGGTGTGGACATCGATTTGACCCAGCCGGAGTTCAAGTACATCAATTCCTATATCACGGAGACCGTCAAGGGCACCCAAATCGGTTCGGTGCAGCTGACACACGCGGGCATGAACCATTTGGACGGCATTCAGGCAGTTGCCTATGCGCGCCTCCGCTACATGGACAACGACTACACGAGAACCGAGCGGCAGCGCCGCGTTCTGGAGCTCTGCGTGCAGAAGGCAAAGCAGGCGGATCCGGCGACGCTCTCGAATCTCGCGGGCAACCTGCTCTCGATGGTAGCGACGAGTCTCACCTGGGACGACGGCATGAGCCTCGCGACCAATGTCAAGAAGTACAGCATTGTGGAGACCATCGGCTTCCCGATGGATCGCCGTGAGATCAACATGGGCTTCAAGGGTGCCTGTGTCATTCCGAACACGCTCGAGAAGAATGTCAAGGATCTGCATACCTTCCTCTTCGGCGGCGAAGAGTATACGGTTTCCAATCAGGTGCAGGAGATCGACAACCACATCGCCTCCGACATCGCGCGCTACCGCGGCCGCTCGGAGGAGCGAAAGTACAAGGCAAAGATGCGCGAGTACAACGAGGGCGAGGAGACGAGCGCGGCGAGAAAGCGAAACAGCAACACCGAGGAGGAGACGACCAGACGGAGCCGCAGCGAAACGGAGGGCGGCGGCAGCGCTTCTTCGAAGAGCACGCGGGAGGAGAGCGAGTCCGGCAGCACACATGAGACGAGCGCTGAGGCGACGGATTCCCGCGGCAATGTAATCACGGGGCCCGGTGCAAAGAGCAGCAGCGCTGCGCGCGAGAGCAGTTCGGCGGCGGAGAGCGGTGCGGTCAGAGAGAGTAGCCGCGCGGCCGGTGAGAGTTCCGCGGCGCGCGAGACCACTGCGGCGGCCGAGACCAGTGCGCAGGTCACAACACGCGAGGCGGCAGCGGCGCCGTCGGAGACCAACGGTCCCGCCCTGAATGAAGAGTAATACGAGAAAACAAAAGAAGAACTGTCCTTCCGGCGAAGCTTAAGACCGGGAGGACAGTTCTTTTTTGTCGGACGCGTCGGATCTGGCAGGCGAATTGTTCACACTTTGCTCTGTCTCTCAACACATTTCGTTCACAGCTTCTTTTTATACTAGGCAACATAGAACTACGAAAGAAAGCAATCGAAAGAGAGGTATGCAACATGTACGACTCGGACAATCAATACAGCAATTTCAATAATTTCCCCTATGACAGCAGCGCACAGAAGGCAGAGGAGCCCTACAACACAGTCTCGGACCGGAGCTACGGTGAGAGCGCAGGAAACGGCACGGGAACGCCCGAAGAGCCGAAGAAAGGAAGCGGTCTCGCAAAGAAGCTCGGCACCGCAGCGGCCTGCGCGCTGGTCTTCGGTGCCGTGGCAGGCGTCACGATGGGTACGGTGAGCCGCGCGGTCGCACCGAAAAGCAGCGTTGCATCCGCAGAGAGCAGCGCAGCGGCAGAGGTCATGCCGAACCTGACGAAGACGGCAACCAAGGAGGCAGCCGCGGGAAGCACAGCCGGCAGCAGCGAGGGTACTACACTCGATGTCTCGGCGATTGTCGACAAGGCCATGCCCTCGGTCGTCGCCATCGATGTGAAGGGCGAGCAGCAGGTCAGCGACTTCTTTGGCCGCACCGCTTCCTATGAGACTTCGGGCGCCGGCTCCGGTATTATCATCGGTGAGAACGAAGAGGAGTATCTGATTGTCACAAATAACCACGTGATTGAGAATACGACCAGCATGAAGGTGCAGTTTATCGACGGTAAGAGTGTAGATGCGGAGCTGAAGGGTACCGATTCCGGCGCCGATGTCGCGGTGATTGCAGTCAAAAAGTCGGATGTTGCCGATGAGACCAAGTCGAAGATTGCGATTGCGGAAATCGGCGATTCGAATGAATTAAAAGTCGGTCAGGGCGTGATTGCAATCGGCAATGCGCTCGGCTACGGACAGTCCGTGACCGTAGGCTACCTGAGTGCAAAGGACCGCACGATTACGGCACAGGACGGTTCAACCGGACAGGAGACCAAGGTCGAAAACCTCCTGCAGACCGACGCGGCGATTAACCCCGGTAACTCGGGCGGCGCACTCCTCAATATGCAGGGGCAGGTAATCGGTATCAACGAGTCGAAGAGTGTCGACACGAAGGTCGAGGGCATGGGCTATGCGATTCCGATTTCGAGTGTGACGGAGCTCATCAACCAGCTCTCCTCGCAGAAGACGAGAGGCACGGTCGCAGAGGCAGACCGCGGCTACATCGGGTTCCGCGGGCAGAACGTGGACAATGAGGCAGCGCAGAAGTTCAACATGCCGGTCGGCATCTTTGTCTACAAGATTATTGACGGCGGCGCGGCGGCGGAGTCCGAGCTGCAGGAGAACGATATCATCACGAAGTTTGAGGGACAGAGTGTCTCCTCGATTGAGGATTTGAAAGAGAAGCTCACACGCTACAAAAAGGGCGAAACCGTGACTTTGACGGTCAAGCGTCCGTCGAACAAGGGCTATGAGGAGAAGGAAATTCAGCTTACCCTCAAGGGACAGGACAGCATGAAGAATGCGACCGCAGAGAGCGAGAGCAAAGACGGACAGGACAACAAGGACAGTCAGGACCGCGGCAGCGAGCGCCGGAACAGCCGCGGAGACAGCGGGAACCGCAGCGACAATAACAGCGGCGATAACAGCGATGAGGACAGCAGCCTGTTCCCGTTCCGGTGGTAATTGCGAGTCATAGAGTGATAGGAAAAAAGGTGGCAGAAGACCCCGCAGCGCTGACAGAATCAGGCGTTGCGGGGCTTTATCGTCTTTGAAACAAGGTAAATGGCGCATCAATGTTTTTATGCGTGTAGTCTACGAAACGAAAAAACGAGCCGCAGAGAATGGTTTCTCTGCGGCTCGTTTGCGTTGACAGCGTGATTCGAAGAGCAGGCGGAACTCAGGAAATGCGCGTGCCCGCCTTACCGCGGAGCGCCTGACCCGCCTTTGCTAGGCTCGTGATAATCGCGGCGCGGTTCTTGCCCGCGCTCACGAAGTCGACCGCGGCTTTGACCTTCGGGAGCATGCTCTTAAACTCAAACTGACCGGCCTCCATATAGGCCTTGGCATCGTCAATGCTCATCTCGGAGATGGCTTCCTCGGCCGGGGTGCCGAAGTTTAGGGTCACATTGTCGACCGCGGTCAGAATGAGGAGCACATCCGCATCCACCTCCCGCGCAAGGAGGCCGGAAGTCAGATCCTTTTCGATCACGGCGCTTGCGCCGCGGAGCGCCGTGCCCTGCTCGAGCACCGGCACACCGCCGCCGCCGCAGCAGATGACCACCTGGTCGGCGTCGAGGAGCGCCTTGATCGCATCAATCTCAACAATCGCAACCGGGTTCGGTGCGGGGACAATGCGCTGGTAGCCCTTGCCCGGGAGTTCAACCGTGTGGTTGCCCTTCGCGTCCTCTTCTTCGGCCTCTTCCTTCGACATGAAGCGACCTATGGTCTTCAGGGGCTGATAAAAGGCCTCGTCATAGGGATCCACCGTGACCTCGGTCATGATGGTCGAGACGCACTTATAGATGCCGCGGGACAGAAGTTCCGAGCGGAGTCCGTTCTGCAGGTCGTAGCCGATGTAGCCCTGACTCATCGCGGAGCAGACCGAGAGCGGCGAGGGGGTGTAGCCCTCGTGGTGCGCCGCAAACTCGGAGAGTGCGCCGTGAATCATGCCGACCTGCGGCGCGTTGGAGTGGGTCACGGCGACCTGCCAACCCTCCTCGACAAAATCTGCGATAATCGGCGCAGTCTTAGCGACAGCCGCTTTTTGCTCCGGCAGATTGGTGCCGAGATCCTTGTGGCCGAGAGAGAGCACCAGACGCTTTTTAGACATGAGAGACCTCCTAATTCAGCTGATATGCGTGAAAAATCATGATAAAATTATAAGTTCAGAGGAACAAAAAAGCAACCGCGGGGGAGGGCGTGAGCGGATGGAAGAGAACAAGAGACACATTCTGATGGTAAATTTGCCGTATGCGGGGCACACGAATCCCTCGCTCGGTCTGGTGCGCTGCCTCGTCGCGGCGGGACACGAGGTGGACTATATCCAGGCGGAATCGTTTCGGGAGCGGGTGGAGGCGAGCGGTGCGCGCTTTGTGCCTTATGACGAAGCGCCGCAGAGTCCTGTCCCGGCGCTGAATGAAATTCGGAACTGGGGAGCGGCCTACCGCACGCTGAAGCGTATCGGCGCGAACTATGACTGCCTGATCTATGAACTCCTCTTTTTCCCCGGGAAGGCGCTCGCGGCGGAACTCGGCATTCCCTGTTATCGTCTGATTTCCACGTTTGCGCTGAACCGGCATTTACTCCGCGTGCTCGGACGAACCGGCGGCCCCTACCTGACAGCCCTATTCCGCTCGGAGTGTCTCTGCACGGCACTGAGCCGCCTCTTTCTCCCGAAGTTTTTGCTGCGGGAGAAGAATCTCGCGGAAGCCTTGGTGCGGGAAGCGCCGCCGCACAATTTTATTTACACACTGCGGGACTTTCAGCCGGAGGAAGCGTGCTTTCCGGAGACAAACTATCATTTTGTGGGACCTGCGATCGAGGATAGAGCGGAAGAGCCCTTTTCCTTCGGGGAGAGCGGAAATCCAATCGTATATATTTCCTTCGGGACCCTGATGCATGCGGACAAGCGTTTCTGGAAGAAGCTGATTGCGGCCTTCGCGGGCAAGCGGGTCGAAGTGGTTTGTTCGGTCGGCAGCGAAAAGCTTGTGCGCGCGCTCGGGGACTTGCCGTCCAATGTGCGTGCCTTTGCGAACGTGCCGCAGCTCACACTGCTGCGCCGCGCGGCCCTCTTTGTGACACACGGCGGGATGAACAGCGTGAACGAGGCGCTTTTCTACGGCGTCCCGATGATTGTGCTTCCCTTCGGCCTCGACCAGCCGCTGGTCGGGCGAGAGTTGCAGCGACGAAAGCTGGGGCGCGTGATAGCGCCGCGGGAACTCACAGCCGCGCGGCTTTGGCGAACGGCAAAGGAACTGCTTAGGGACCCCGAAGCCCGGGAAGCGCGGCTTGCGATGAAGCGCAAAATGCAGGCGAGCGGCGGAAACCGGGAGGTGACAAGGCGCATTCTGGAGGATCTCGCCGCCCGGGATAAGAGAGGAACGGCGGAATGAGCGCAGGTTTTTGGAAAAGGGAACGACGCAGCATCGCGGATTTACTCGCAGTCTTTTTTCTGCCGCTCGCCGCGAATCTTGCGGCCTCGCTTATCCTAAAGCTGCTCCCATTCGGCGAGACAGCGCTCCGCTTTAATGCGGCCTACCAGGGTTGCCTTCTCTTCGCGGCATTCGTCTGGTACCGGCAGGAGGGCGGAAGCGGCGTACGGGAAGAGCGGCCTTTTCCGTGGCGCTTTTTTGTGGGAACGCTCTGCCTCTATTTGCTTCTCATGCTGCTGCTCGACAGAAGCGGCTTTGCGATGTCGGACCGGCTGTACCGGAGCGGTGCGGGTGCGCTCCGAAGCCTCGGCGGGCGAGAGGAGCGGGCTACGCTGATGCTCTACGCGATCTGCGGTGCGGTCGCCGAAGAACTTTTGTTTCGCGGCATTTCGGAGCGGGGACTTGCCGCCTTTTTGCGGCGACCTTGGCAACTTGCCTGTGGCAGTGCGTTCCTGTTTGCGCTCTACCACGGGAACCTCACCCAGGGTTTGCTTGCCTTTCCGCTGGGACTTGCCTTTTCCCGGCTGAAAGCGCACGGCGGGATCCGTGCCTCCGTCGTAGCGCATCTCTCAATCAACCTCCTCGCGCTTTTTCTCTAGGCTGGTAAAATAGGCGGAAAACGGGTAAAATGAAACAATGCGTTCGTTGCAATCCAAATCAAAGGAGGAAAGCATGAAGCTATTGAGTATTGCGGTTCCCTGTTACAACAGCGCCGCATATATGGACCGCTGTATCCGTTCTCTCTTGCACGGTGGCGAAGAGGTCGAAATTTTAATTGTCGACGACGGTTCGCAAAAGGACAATACCGGCGAGATTGCGGACCGCTATGAGCGGGAGTATCCGACCATCTGCCGGGCCCTTCACCAGGTGAACGGCGGCCACGGCGCTGCGGTCATGACCGGTCTGAAAAACGCGAGCGGCGTCTTTTTCAAGGTGGTCGATTCCGATGACTGGGTCGATCCCGAGAGCTATGACAAGATTCTGTCTACCCTCCGCGACTTTACGGCAAAGAACACACAGCTGGATCTCCTGATCAGCAACTTTGTCTATGAGAAGGAGGGGGCCGCGCATAAGCGCGTCATGAACTACCGGAAGGTATTGCCGACGGAGAAGCTGATCGGCTGGGATGAAATCGGACACTTCCTGCCGGGACAGTATATCCTCATGCACTCGGTCATCTATCGCACGGCGCTCTTAAAGAGTTGCGGCCTGGAGCTCCCGGCGCACACCTTCTATGTGGACAATATCTTTGTCTACCAGCCGCTGCCCCATGTGAAGACCCTCTATTACCTCGATGTGAATTTTTACCGCTATTATATCGGCAGAGAGGATCAGTCGGTCAACGAGCAGGTCATGATAGGGCGCATCGACCAGCAACTTCGTGTGACGAGGATCATGGTCGAGAGTTACGACCCCTACAAGATTCCGCAAAAGAAGCTGAGGCGTTATATGATACTCTATCTCGAGATCATGATGACGATATGCTCGATTCTCGCAATCAAGTCGGAGCTGCCCGAGAACCTCGAGAAGAAGAAGGAAATCTGGCGCTACTTAAAGCAGCAGAATCCGCGGCTCTACTTCCGCATTCGCTTCGGCTTCCTCGGACAGAGCATGAATCTGCCGGGCAGAGGTGGCAGAAAAATCAGCATTGCGGGCTATAAAATCGCACAGAAGTTCTACGGCTTTAATTGAGACAGAAAGCCCGGAAGCGCCTCACGCGCTTCCGGGCTTTCTGTCTGTTCTTATTTCTTTCGAACCTGCCGATAGGCTTTTGCCGGATTTTTTTTGCGACGGAACAGGGCATCGGCACCGGCCGGAATCAGGGCGGGGACCTCATAGCCCCCGTAGACGATTGCATTCACAAAGTAACCGAGCAGCAGGGCGCCGAACACATCGAGAACTGAGTGCTGCTTTAAGAAGACGGTCGAGAGACAAATCAAAATCATCAGAACCAGAGAGGCGCGCCGCACAAGCGGGCGGTGCGCGAGCGATTTGCTCCGCATGACCGCGACATGGACCGCGAGCGCGTTAAAGACATGGATGCTCGGGAACACATTGGTCGGCGTGTCGGTGGACTGAATCATCCAGACCAGAGACGCAAAGAAGCCGTTTGCGGGATCCGCCGGGACGCGGAGATCCGTGCCGTTCGGGAAGACGGTGCAGATGAAGAGCGCGACGGTCATGCCGAGCGACAAAAAGAGACAAAGATCCGCGGCCTCGTCCTTATCCGTCCGGCTGAAGTAGAGCAGTGCGGCAAAGATGTAGACGAACCAGAGCAGATAGGGGACAATGAAGACCGGCATAAAGGGAATCAGCTCGTCCAGGCGGGTGTGCATGACCAGATAGTTGCCGGTGACTGTCGCCTCCAGATAATGAAACCAGAGGATATAGAAGACGGTATAGAGAAAAATGACAGAGAGAAGATGGTCTCGCGCGAGCATATGGGCGGGAGAATAATTCGCTTTGTTCTGATTCAAATCGATCTCCTGTATGCAAGAAAGATGTCGGTTGCGATACCCTCTATTGTAACATGCGGCGCACAAAAGAGAAGAGAAAAAGTATCACAGCGATATAAAAACAAAAAAGCCGCCTCAAAAGGCGGCTCTGTCGTAGCGGAAGGGAGATTCGAACTCTCGACACCACGGGTATGAACCGTGTGCTCTAGCCAACTGAGCTATTCCGCCACATGTCTTTGCGACTTTGTTAGTATACGGGAAGAATGTACGGGTGTCAATAGGAATTTATATTTTTTCTCTAGATTGCAAGATCAAGTAGGACAGTCTGAAATAATTCCTCCGGCGAACTGTA
>ERZ773007.29-NODE-29-length-69651-cov-5.527358_pt1 | contig 69651 bp, 66 predicted proteins | sample MGYA00580665_ERZ773007 | MGnify/ENA primary metagenome ERZ773007 (study PRJEB29015, sample SAMEA2738122) | human oral metagenome | biome: human oral; feature: human-associated habitat; material: saliva | place: China | collected 2167 ... | reverse complement strand
TACAGTTCGCCGGAGGAATTATTTCAGACTGTCCTACTTGATCTTGCAATCTAGACCCTAAAAGTCCTAAACTTTCCTTTAAAACGCGCACTTGCCCGCATTCCTCGCAAATGTTAGAATGAAAAAAATATAGCTTGTTTGAAAGGAGTCTTATGGCCAACGAGGAGGCGAGAAACCCAAGTCAGCCGACGCCGGAGGAAAAGAAGCCGGGTAATGTGTTTCTCTTCTATGTAATTCCCTTTCTTCTCCTGAATCTTCTGATCTTTTTCCTGGTGACCTTGCGTCCCAAGTTTAAGCTTCATATTGAGGAGTCCGTCGATTTCCGCTCGGCTGAAATCGAACTGGAGATGCACCCGCGCCTGCCGCTCGCTGCGTTTGATGTCAAACTCGACGACACACCGCTGAACCTTGAGAATCTGGGCGGCGGACACTATAAGACGAGCGTCGACAAGAACGGCACGCTGGAAGTCACGGTTCGCTATATCAACGGCATGAGCCGCACCCAGTACGAACACATCGGCTCGGTCGATGATCAGCCCCCGCTGATTTCCGGCGAGGAGCTCGACGGCAACATGCTGACCGTGAGCTTTGACGACGCCCAATCCGGTGTGGACTATGATTCGATTTACGGCATAGACGCAAACGAGGAGCACGTGCTCCCGCGCAGCATCGACGATACCGCCCACACCGCAGTCTTCCAGATTACGACCGACCGCCTCGAAATTCACGCGTCCGATAAACTCGGCCACGAAGCTGTCTGCAATTTCTCCGAGCTCGATGCAATGGGAAACGGCGGTGACAACAGCCACGAGTACCACACTTACGGCGCCGACGAAAAGAAGCAGGGCGGCACCGCCGTCGAGGATGAGACGCGAGAGAGCGAGCGGAAGCAGAACAGCAAAAAGGCAGAGCAAAGCGAGAGCCGGACAAGAGCGACGAAAGAGAGCACGAGCGCGGCCGTAACGAGCACAGCGGCTCCCACCAAGGCAAAGGAGAGCCGGACCGCAGCAAAGACCAGCACCGCCGCTCCCACCACCAAGGCGAAAGAAAGCAGCGCCGCCAAGCAGACAAGCGCCGCGGGCACAAAGGCAAAGGAAACTTCCGCTGCGGGCACGAAGGCAAAAGAAAGTTCGACTGCCGCAAAACAGACAAGCGCTGCTTCCGGCAAGGCAAAGGAAACTTCCGCCGCGAAATCGGACACCAAGGCCAATGCCGTCAACAACAGCGGTGCGCCCGCCCCGGGCGAGACTGTCTCCGGCGGAAAAAGCGGTCCGGCAAAATCCACCGAGCCGAAGAAAAGCACTTCTTCGATCCAGGTGGTCGAACCGCTGAATCCGTAACTTCGAAAAAGATAGGAAAAAGCCCCGAATCCATCGGATTCGGGGCTTTTGATTTGCGGTTTCATATCGCTCAGAGCAAGCCCTGCCAGAGATTGCCGAGCGCTGTGAGCAACAGATTGTTTCGGTAGAGGAAACTGAGCCAGCCTGTCGCCTCAATGCACTCCAGCACCCCGCTGCCAAGCGGCGTGTATTGAAAGAGATTCAGGAGAATAAAGCCGAACCAGAGGAAAAAGAAGCCTTCTGCGAGTCCCAGCACGGCTCCCGCAATCTGGTTGATTCCGTGAATAATCGGGAGTGCTGTAAAGAGATTCAGCACGCGCATCAGAAGATGCAGCAACATGTGAAACAGTATAAACAGCAGGCTGAAACCGAAGTAGTTTAAAAGTGTTCGCCCCAGGAAATCCGCCGCATACTGCTGAAAACCGGTTGCGCCGAGCGCTTCCCAGTTTGTCGACGTATTGTTGGTGCGAAGTCCGGCTTTCAGGCTGTCCGGAATGGGCAGATTTTCAATCACGCGGTCCTGCCCCGCCGTGTCATCAATCTGGCGGTCCGTCACGGTATCCAGACCTGTCTTCTCGGAAATGTAGCGCTCCGCGGCCGTCTGTAAGCCTGTGTTCTTTGCGAGAAAACTCGCCGTTCCCGGCAGCGCCGTCCGCGCAAACAGGGTTGTCAGAATCAGGGCAAGGGCGCTCACCGCGAGGCGAAGAAAGCCCCGCCGGTGGCCGTCCAGCATCATTCCGAGCAGAAACAGGGCGACGAGCAGCGCGAACCAGTTCCGATCAAGCCAGGCGCTGAGTTGCGCTGCCATCAGCCGAGGAAATCCTCTTCCTTCAGAATCAGGAGCCCGTCTTTGTTATAGCGCTTGGAGAAGAGCCCGCCGAGTCTTCTGCTGAGCGGCGGCTTCTCCGCGCGATCGGCCGCTTCTTCAATCAGAGTCTCCGCATTTTTCCGCGTGAGCTTTACATTGTCCGCCTGCAGAAGCTCAATCCGCTCGTAGAGGGCATTCATGCTCTTGCCCGTAATCACACAGTCGATATTGCGCGCGTAGACCGCCGCGTAGTTTGCAAACGCATCCTTGGTCATCAGCTCGTTCTCATAGAGACGCTTCTTATCGGCCTCCAGTTTTGCGAGTTCCTCCGCATGCGTGCGCGCCTGGCGTGTTACCGCCTGCGCCGCTTCCGTGACCTGCGCTGCTCCCGCGGCCTGCGGTCTCTCTCTGTCCTCTGCCCTAGTCTGCGGTGCGGGGCGCACCTGAACGGTCTCCTCTTCGACGGCACTCGTTGCCGGTGCTGCGCCGATTGCCTGCGCTACATTGTTCTCCCGCGCCTCGGCGAGCTTTTCCCGCTCCGCTTCCGCAGCCTTTTTCTCGGCCTCGGCCCTTTCTCTCTCCGCCGCTTCTTTTGCCGCGGCCGCCTGAAGCGCTTCTTCCCTGCGGCGCGCTTCTTCTTCCTTGCGGCGCACTTCCTTTGCCTCCAGGGCACTCTTTGTCACTTCTTCCTGGCGACGTGTCTCGGCCTCCCGGTACTTCGCTTCCGCCGCAAAGTATGCCTTTACGTCCTCGCGCTTATCCGCCGTGTGGAAGACTTTTTCCACTTCCGGGTGCGACGCGCGGAGTCTGGTGAGCTGTAACGGATTGTCAATCAGAAGCACGGTGCGCATGCCGCCGTCCGCGGCGATCAGCTGAATCAGTTCGCTGAGGCTCACATCGCTCAAATCGCCCGCCTCCTCAATGATGAGGTCTCGGCCTGCGGTCTTCTCCGCAGAATTGCGAACGCCGTAGACATTCAGGCGCTCTGCCTTCACCTTGGCTGCGGGACGCTTGAAGCCGGTCACGGCCTGCGCCTCCTTGAGGCGCTCCACCGCCCCCTGCAATCCCTCTTCCGGTGTCCTTCCCTCAATCAATGCGTTGAATGAGCCCGGCGTCCGGAGCAGTTTCGGCTGCTTCGGTCTGTACTCTGCGGCTGCTGCCTCTTCCGCAAGCGGCTCCTTCGCAGTGCTCACGGCACGTTCTACCGCCGGTGTAGTCGCTGCCGCTTTCTCCTCCGGTGCCGCCGCTTCCGCCACGGCGGGGGCTGCCGTCTCCGGTTTGCCTGTCGCCGCTTCCGCGGTCTGCTCGTCTGTCTTCTCTGCGACCTGTTCCGCGGGGACAGCCGCAATCTCCGCCGCCTTGACAGGCGTCTCTTCGACGGCAGTCGCGGTCTCCGCACTCCCGGTTGCCTTGACAGGCGTCTCTTCGACGACAGCCGCAGTCTCCCCGGGCTTCTCGGCGGGCTTCTGAATCAGCTCCGCCTCTTTGTCCTGCTCAAGGCGGCGCAGTTCCGCCTCCTCCCGCGCGAGCTGTTCCCGTCTCTCCTGTCCGGGGAGTTTCGGCAACACCTTGGTCTCATCGAGCTTCGCCTCGCGGGATCTCAGCTCCTCTTCGGTCTCGCTGGCGCGCGCCGCCGCCCGCGCTCTGGCTGCCGCGCTCTCTTCCTCATAGCGAAGTCTGTCAACCATGAGCTGCTCGGTGCCCGGAAATTCGGAATCGGCCGCACGCTGCTCGGTCGACACCACATATTCGCGCGAAGGGCGGGAACTCTCCTCGCGATAGCGCTGTTCTACCGTGCGCGGATCCGCAATCGGCGCGCTCTCCGTCACTGCCGCATGCTCTAAGGTCGGCACACTACCCGCTCCCCCGGCTGACAGTGTCGCTGTCTGCATGCTTTCCGTCTCGGCCTGCATATACGCCGCGCTCTGCGACTGGGAAGACATTGCCGCGGCCTTGCGCCCAAGTTTCTCCTCCTCGAGGCGGCGGAGATGCGCGTCGATTTCTGCATCAATATCGTTCTGCGCGGGCGCCTCCTGCGGCTGCACGGCCTCCGTCCACGAAGGCACACCGGTCGTCGCCGCCGTCGCCGTTTGGAAGGTCGGCACATTGCGATAGCGATCCTCCTGCGCCGCTGCATACTGCTCGGTCAGCGCCTGGGTGGGTACCGGGGCGGGATTCGATGCCGCCGGGATTTCCGGCGCCGTCTGCGCCGCCATCGGCTGCGGCGCTATCCCTGCCGCTGCGCCGCCGACATACTGCGGCATTGCGACTGCGGGCTGCGGCACCGCCGTCTCCTGAACTGCCGTATTGCCGTACGGCACACTCTCCGTGTACTGCGGTGCGGCAACCGGCGCTGCGGTGGGCGGCTGTACGGTCTCCGGTGCCGCTGTGAAAGGCGGTACGGTCGCTGTCGCTGTCATGACAGGCGACACTGCCTCCTGCGGCTGCAACGAAAACTCCGGAATCACCGCTACGGCCTGTGAAAATGCCGGTGTCACCGGCGCCGTCTCCCGCACGGCATTCTGACGCGGCGAGCTTGCCGGCTGGTAATAAATTTCTCCGGCAATGCTCTGCTGGTATTCGTTCAGCGGCTCACCCTCGCCCTCGGCCTTTAAGCGCAGTGCTTTCTGCACCCACTCGCCGGATCCGAAGAGTATGGTAATGCGGTCGCAAAGATCCAGGCAGGCATCCCGCATTCCCGCCTTATGGTAGAGCTCGGCGAGCTCGTACATCCACTCTTCGGAGATTTCCTCATTCACATACTCTTCGAGCGGCGGAATCAGCTGCGGCGGCTGTGCGCCCTTCGCCTTTAAAATCTGATAGCGAAGCAGCTTCTGGCGGGAATCCTGCGGCGCGAGCTTCTGAAATTCCTCGAAGCACTCCTCCGCCTCGTCAATGCTCCCGACCTTCAGGGCAAGCTGCGTCAATTTAAAGAGCAAGCCCCGCCCCATCGGCGTTCTCTCGACCGCGAGGAGCAGAATATCCTTTGCCTCCCGATACTTTTCGTTCTTTTCGTAAATCTCGGAGACCTGCGTCAGGAGACTCACATTCGACACGCGTCTCCAGTCGATTTTATCGGCAATCTTCATTGCCGTCTGATAATCACCAAGCCCCGCCTGCTTGCGCATCTGCTCCACTTTTACGTTCAGTTCGTGCTTGTCCATCCGCTTCCTTTCCGCCTCTTAAAGCTCCGTTCTTCCTTCCAGGGCACGCAGGAGCGTGACCTCATCGATATATTCCAGATCGCCGCCCACCGGAACCCCGCTCGCAATTCTGGAGACTTTAATGCCTGTCGGTTTCACGAGCTTCGCGATGTACATCGCGGTGGTCTCGCCCTCCAGACTCGGGTTCGTTGCAATGATGACCTCCTCCACATCGCCCTCCAGACGCCGCATCAGTTCTTTTAGCTTGATGTCCGAGGGTCCTATGCCGAGCATCGGGGAAATGGCACCGTGCAACACATGGTAGACGCCTTCGTATTTTCCCGTTTTTTCGTAGGCGGCGAGATCTCTCGTGTTCTCGACCACCATAATCTGCCGGTGATTGCGCTTTGCGCTCTTGCAAATCGGGCAGAGCTCCTCATCGGTCAGGGTAAAACATTCCTTGCAATAGCGCACGTTCTGCCGCGCGCTGCGAATGGCATCGGTCAGAGACGCGACGCGTTCCGTCGGCATATTGATGATATGAAACGCAAGGCGCTGCGCGGACTTTCTGCCGACACCCGGCAGCGCGGAGAGTTCTTCCATGAGTCTCGTGATTTGTTTGCCGTAATAATCCATGAAAATCCGTTCTTTTACTCTTTTCCTTTAGAAAGGCAGTCCGCCGGTCAGCTTGCCCATCATCTGCTGATTCTCGGCCTCCGCCATGCGAAGCGCCTCATTGACCGCCGCCTTGATGAGGTCCTCCAGCATCTCGACATCATCCGGATCCACGGCGTCCTTGTCCAGCGTAATTTTACTGACTTCCCGGCCGCCGACCACCGTGACGCGCACCGCGCCGCCGCCGGCCGTCGCCTCAAACTCCTTGCTCTCGAAAGCCTTTGCCTGCTCCTCCATCTGCTTCTGCATCTTCTGGAGCTGTTTCATCATATTATTTGCGTTGCCGGGCATACCGTTAAATCTTGCCATGTTTTTTTCTCCTGTATTTTACTGCCTGCGGCGCACTCATTCTTCCCGCTCCAGCGGAAAATGAATTTGTTCCCGCAGCTCTTCCTCTGTCATGCGATAGCTTCGCGCCGCCGTCTGACCGGTCTTTCGCGCGAGCCCCAGTTGAAACTCCTTGCCGTAGCGCTCCCGCAGACAGTCCCGCAGGGCGTCAAGTCCCCCGTTACCGAGGACGCCTTCTGTCACCTCGTTGGGACAACAGACGGTCAGCTTGCCGCTCTCCTCCGCAATGAGCTCGCAACTGTGGAGTGCCGGGGCGTACATGCCGCCGAGACTCTCCGCGATGCTGCCAAACTCACTCCGGACTTTCATGAAGTCCTCGTAGGCGGGACGCGCTAGGGCGATTTCTTTGACTTCCGCGCGCGCGGTATTTTCCTGCGCGACTTCCGTCGCCGCGGGTGCGGGCGTCACAGTCGCCGCGGCCGGGATACCGTTCTTTGCGACATCCTGCAGGCGCTTTTCAAGGCGTGCAATCCGCGAGAGTAGCGCATCGCCGTCGGTGTCCATCTCCGGCTCCGCGAGCCGTATCAGCGCGAGCTCTGTGAGCGTCCGTTTATCGGACGCATAGCGAAGCTGTTGGGACAACTCCGCCTGCACGCGGATTGCCCGGAGCAACACAGCCTTATTCGCGAGTTCCGCGTCCGCGCGAAGCAGTTGCAGACGCTCTCCCGCGCTGTCCACGAGTCCCTCGGCGTGTTCTGCCGTCTTTAAGACCAGCAGATTCCGGAGATACCAGAGAAAGTCCGCATTGAACTGTCCGAGTTCCCGCCCCTCGAGAAAGGCCCGGTTGAGAAGTGCCAGTGCCTCACCTGTCTTGCCGTAGAGCAGAGCGCGAAACAGTTTCGAGAAGACCTCGACATCCACCGCACCGAGTATGTTCAGCACGGCCTCATAGCGAATCTCTCCGTCCGGACAAAAGGCGACACACTCGTCGAGCAGACTCAGCGCATCGCGCATCGCGCCGTCCGCCTGCGCGGCAATGTAGCGCAGCGCGGCCTCTTCCGCCCGGATGTGCTCGGCAGATGCGAGTTCCGCAAGCCGCGCCGCAATGGTATCCGTCGTAATGCGCCGGAAATCGTAGCGCTGGCAGCGGGACAACACCGTGACCGGAATTCTGCTCTGCTCCGTTGTCGCCAGAATAAAAATCACATAGGACGGCGGCTCTTCCAGCGTCTTTAAGAGCGCATTGAACGCGCCGCTCGAGAGCATGTGCACCTCATCGATGATAAAGACCCGGTACTTGCCGTCGGTCGGCGGGTATTGTACCTGCTCCTTGATGTCACGGATGTTGTCGACACCGTTATTCGACGCCGCATCAATCTCCTGCACATTCATCGAGCTCTCCGAGAGGATTGCCCGGCAGGACGCGCAGACCCCGCAGGGGTTTCCGTTGACCGGGTTCTCACAGTTGACGGCGCGCGCCATGATTTTGGCGACACTGGTCTTTCCCGTTCCCCTGGTCCCGCAGAAGAGATAGGCGTGTCCCACGCGCCCCGTCTCAATCTGATTCCGGAGTGCCGTGCAGACGGCATCCTGTCCCTTTACCTCGTCAAAGTTTTTCGGTCTCCACTTCCGGTAAAGTGCGACATAGGCCATCTCAGCGGTCTCCGAACGAGAGTCCGAGGAGGCGCGCCTCTTCGACAATCGAAGAGTTCGGATCCACGGTCTTTAACTTGCCCGCCGACTCCTCGAGCGGAATGCTCGTGATCTCATTGTTCCGGATGACCACCATCTCGCCGAAGCGGCCCTCGCTGATCAGCTTTGCCGCGCGTGCGCCGAGGCGTGAAGAGAGCACGCGGTCGTAGGGATTCGGTGCGCCGCCGCGCTGGGTGTGCCCCGGCACAGTCACACGAACTTCCTGTCCGGTGATGGCCTGAATCTCCGCGCCGATCTCGTAGGCGACCGATGGGTAGCGCCGCGATGCGAGCTTGGTCTTTCTCTCCTTTTTGCTGAGTGCCGCCGTCTCCTTCGAGATTGCACCCTCCGCGACGACAATAATCGAGAAGCGGCTGCCCGCCTGCTGGCGTTTTCGCAGTGCCTCGATGATTGCCTTGATATCATAGGGAATTTCCGGAATCAAAATGATGTCCGCGCCGCCCGCAATGCCCGCATAGAGCGTGAGCCAGCCGACTTTATGCCCCATGACTTCAACAATAAAGACTCTGCCGTGGGAGGCTGCCGTCGTGTGAATGCAGTCAATCGCGTTGGAGGCGATTTCAATGGCGCTCTGGAAACCGAAGGTCTCATCCGTGCCGAAGAGGTCGTTGTCGATGGTCTTCGGCAGAGAGATGATGTTCAGCCCCTCCTGTCGCAGCAGATTGGCCGTCTTCTGGCTGCCGTTGCCGCCAAGCACGCAGAGGCAGTCGAGCCCCAGCTTCCGATAGGTCGCCTTCATCAGTTCCACTTTGTTATTGCCGTTTTCGTCCGGTTGTGTCATCTGCTTGAACGGCTGCCGGCTGGTGCCAAGCAAGGTGCCGCCCCGCGTGAGAATGCCGGAAAAATCATTCTTCAGGAGCAGGCGGTAGTCCTCGTACATGAGGCCGCGATAACCGTCTCGAAAACCGACAATGTCCACGCTGTCATACAGATTGTAGAGCGCTTTCGCGATGCCGCGCATCGTCGCATTCAGAGCCTGGCAGTCGCCGCCGCTGGTCAGCATACCGACGCGAATTCGCCCGCCCTTCTTCTCTGCCTTTGCTTTCTCTGACTTTTCTTTTTCTAATTTTTCTCTCTCTGCCATATCCGACTCCTCCAGACACTTCCGTATGCGCAATCTCCGACCGCATACCTTTCAAAAGTATACGACAGATCTGCCTATATCACAAGAAAGCCCCACGAAAAAAAGACGGCTCTGCCGTCTCTTCCTCCGTATATCAATCAAAAACAAACCGCACATCCCGCTTTGAACGGGAGCCATGAACGTTACCGCGGCAGCCAGCTCGGCGACGGCGATCCCGCATCGCCCGTACGCATTTGCTTAGTGCTGCTGCATTCCTGCCCTGACACGGTTCGCAAAGGTCCGCCGCGCGGGGGCCCTCGCGTCTACGCCGCTTACCGTGGGCTGCTTCACAGCTCTGCACGCCCGAGGCGGGATATCACCCCTGCTATGGCGGACTGCAGGTGCAGGGAACCGCCGTCTCCCCGGCTGTGCGGACTTTCAGTATACGGGAGTCGACCGTCCTTTGTCAAGATAGGACCGGACTCAGAAGAACTCCGGATCGTAACACCAAAGCTGATGGTAAAAGAGGTACACCATAAAGACCAGCTCGCCGTTTAACAGTTCGGTGTAGGCAAAGGGCATCGGAATCGCTTGTAAAACTAAAGTTTTCAAGAAAATACAGATCAGTGCCGCGAGGCAGAGCTTCAGTGAAAGACGCAGATCGCCGCGGAGCTGCCCTTTGCGGAAGATGCCGTACAAGCTCAGCGCTATCATCATATTGTTCAAAAACAGGTTGAATGCCGCAATTTCATGCTTGTCGCCGGTCATATACTGACTCGCGCATTCTGCCAGCAACAAAATCTGATAGACAACCGCATATCCGATGCGAAACAGGCGAAAGCATCGTTCTGTGCGCCGCATGGGGATTCTCCTTTTTACTATTCTTAGTTTAACCAATATTAAGTATAGTATAAACCAGGAATTTTGCAAGCGGTATCGGAATGATTTGTAAATTTAGTGTTAAATTGTCTGTGAATTTCCTCTTTATTATCTATAATTTCTGTTTCTCACTCTGTTCTGTCTTACGCTTTGCGCGGAGCTCCCGAAAGAAGTCCTTCATGAGCGCGGCACAGGTATCTCCGAGCACACCGGCTTCCACATTGACCTGATGGTTAAAGCGCGGCTCGTCAAGCAAATTCAATACCGATCCCGCACAGCCCGCCTTCGGATTGGAGGCTCCGTAGACCACCCGCGGAATCCGCGCCTGCACAATGGCCCCGGCACACATGGGACAGGGCTCCAGGGTCACATAGAGCGTACAGTCCTCGAGTCGCCAGTCGCCTTCCTTTTTACAGGCCTTCCGGAGCGCAAAGAGCTCTGCGTGCGCCAGGGTCTGCCGGTCTGTCATACGCCGGTTGTAGCCCCGCGCAATAATTTTTCCCTCTCTCGCAATCACGCAGCCAATCGGTGTCTCGCCGAGCATCCCCGCTTTTTCAGCCTCGCGGATTGCCGCCCGCATCAACTGTTCATCCGTCATTTCGCTTTCCCGCTCTCCTTATGATATACTAGATACAGCGCGGTCTCATGCCGCGCTGTATCTGGAACGTTCATTTTAACACAGCGAGGAAAGCATATGCAGAGAATTCTGGTTTGTGACGATGACCACGAAATCGTCGAGGCAATCAGCATCTACCTCACCGGCGAAGGTTTCAAGGTTCTGCCCGCCTATGACGGTGCAGAGGCGCTGGAAATTATGGAGCACACCCCCGTGGATCTTCTGATTGTCGATGTCATGATGCCCGGTCTGGACGGCATTCGCACCACGAGACAGGTCAGAGAGAAGAGCTCCATCCCGATTATCATTCTCTCCGCGAAATCCGAGGACAATGATAAGATTCTCGGCCTGAACATCGGCGCGGACGACTATCTCACGAAGCCCTTCAATCCGCTGGAGCTCGTGGCGCGCGTCAAGAGTCAACTGCGCCGCTACACGGAGCTCGGCAATGTGGACAGCCGCGACAACATGCATCTCTACACGGTCGGCGATCTCGTGATTAACGACGAGACCAAGGAAGTACAGGTGAGCGGCAACAATGTGAAGCTCACGCCGATTGAGTACAACATTCTCCTCCTGCTCGTCAAAAACGCGGGCAAGGTTTTCTCGATCGACGAGATTTACGAGAAAATCTGGAACGAGGAGGCCATCGGCGCCGACAACACGGTCGCCGTGCACATCCGCCACATCCGCGAGAAAATCGAAATTAATCCGAAGGAACCGCGCTACCTGAAAGTTGTCTGGGGCGTCGGCTATAAGGTGGAAAAGAAGCCATGAAACCGGTCTCACGGGCAGAGAAAGTCTCTTTCTACCAAAAGACTTTTTTGCTCACCCTCCATCTTCTGGCGCTGTTGCTTTTTCTCTCCGGCATCTGCCTTCTCTACGGGAGCTCCGGCTTCCGGGAGGGCTTAAGCTGGGTGAATCCGGAGCACTACGAGGATTCGCCTGCCTTCGAGGCGCTGCTCCGCGACCGCGTCCAACAGCTCCTCGGCTATGTCCGTTACCGTGATGTCTTCGAGACCGACGGAAAATTTGACGCGGACAACGAAGTCTTCTCCTATTCGGACGGCAACGGCGCGGAGAAATTGTTCAGCGTGTCGGATGTCCTGAACTACGCGAAAGAGCACGGCTATTCCTTTGACAACGACTACCGCGTGATACACGACGATGCCGCGCCGGGCGGCGACGGTCAGACCTATCCGATCACTTGGCGCGCCTACCGCGAGACCCAGAAGGCGTCCGGCCCCGGCTCCGCCTTTAAGACCCTGGACACCATGACCCGCGAGGTAATGCAGTGCCTCGGCGACTACTATCGCGGCGTCAAGCTCTTTAACACCGGCAACTCCAATCTCTACTATTTTTTGCAGATTGAGGGGCGGAAGGACTACACCAACCGCCCGGGCTTAACCGATGCGCAGGCGCGCTCGTTCGGCCGCTATGCGATTTTCAGTTCCGATAATCCGCTGCCGGACAACAATCTGCCCGAGACGCCGAATAAAATCCGCTCGCTGCTTCTCGACGAAATTTCGAGCCGCACGGCGGAATACCATCTGATTCTCGCGGTCGATACCAACTATCCGCTGAAGGATGCCTTTTACCAGGGCGTGCTCGACTACGCCAAGCAGCGCGCACACTACGCCTACGGGCTGGCACTGCTTCTCTCGGGTGCGGGCCTCATGATTGTCAGCTTTCTCCTGCTCTCCGTCCTCTCGGGGCGCAGGGGCAGAGGGTCCCGTGAGGTTTTTCTGTTTTCCTTTGACCGCCACCGCTTCGAGAGTAATTTTCTTCTGCTCTCCCTGCTCTGCGCAGTCGCCAACTTCCTGGCAAATCAGATTCTCGCGCGGCTGCTCCGCCTGATTTTGCCATCCGGATACTGGGCCTTCTCGGAAAAGCTGCTCTTCGCCGCGATTGTCTATCTCTTTTTCCTGATTTTCTACTTCTCGGTGCTCCGCACTTACAAGGCGGGGCAACTATGGCAGAACAGCTTCCTCCGAGATCTCACGGACAAGCTGAAAAATCGCGCGAAAGATGTGAGCTTTGCTCAGCGCATCACGGTCTACTATCTGATTTTCCTGCTCGCAAATCTCGCCGGCGCAACGAGCGTGACGCTTCTGTTGCACGGGAAATCGCTGAATGCACGACTTGAAGCGCTGTCCCTCGCGCTCCTGCTCTGCATTCTGAATCTCTGGCTCTACCAGCATCTCTATCAGAAACAGGTCGAGAACGATGAGATTGCGAGCGCCATCAGCACGCTGGACGCGGAGCCGGACCGCAGCGAGCGGCTCCTGAATCCCGCGCATTTCCACGGACGCGAGGCGAAACTCGCGACTACAATCAACAACATCAGCAACGGTCTGCAGCGCGCCCTGAATGACAGCGTCCGCTCCGAGCGCATGAAAGCCGAACTGATTACCAATGTGTCGCACGATATCAAGACGCCGCTCACCTCGATTATCAACTACATCGACCTGATTCGGAGAGCTCATCCCTCCGACCCTGCGGTTCAAAAGTATGTCGACATCCTCGAAAAGAAATCGCAGCATTTAAAGACGCTGACCGAAGATCTCGTGGAAGCAAGCAAGGCTTCGACCGGCAATGTGCAGATCGATCCCGTCAAGATTAACTTTGTGGAGCTGGTCGAGCAGACCAACGGCGAGTTCGAAGAGCGCTTCGAAGAGCGCAGTCTGACACTCATACCGACGCTTCCGACCGAACCGCTCTATATTTTTGCGGACGGCCAGCATCTCTGGCGTGTCCTCGAGAACCTCTACAACAACGCCTGCAAGTACGCGGCCGCAAATTCCCGAATCTACGCGGAAGTCTCGGCAGAGGAGGGCTTTGTGAGCTTCACGCTGAAAAACATTTCGGCGAGCGCCCTGAACATAAGTCCCGAAGAGCTGACCGAGCGCTTTGTGCGCGGCGACCGCTCCCGCACGACCGAAGGCAGCGGCCTGGGTCTCTCGATTGCGAAGTCGCTCACGGAGCTGCAGGGCGGCATGCTGGACATTCAGATTGACGGCGATTACTTCAAGGCCCGCGTGCGCTTCCGCGAGGTCGACAACTGATTCAAAACCAACAAAAAAGCATCCGGAAAACCGGATGCTTTTTTGTTCCGCTGCCTCCGAAGGCTCACTGTATGCTTTGCCAGTAGGAGGCGCCCTCTTTGATTTCTTCCCGGAGCGCTCCCTGCTCTTCGAGATATTTTAAGCAGGCATAGGTCTTAAACCAGATCTGGATGCAGACTTCGCGCTCCTTTTCCGTGAGCGGCCTTTGGTAGCGACGGTATGCCATCGCGCCGATATCCCGCAACAGGAGCGGTTCTCCCGCCGCGCGGACAATGTGATACAGATTTTCACAGTGCCGGTGATAGTAGCGTATGGTCTTCTCGACCGCTGTGCGCGGGTTCCGGAAAGGATCGCCGTGCCCCGGCACAAAGAGATACTCCGAAAACCGGGCAGCCGCCTCGCCGAGCGAAGCGATGTAGGACGAGAGCGCATTCGGAAACTCTCCGATGTTACTCACAATCGGCGCGACCTCCTCGAGAACATGGTCGCCGCTGAAAATAAACTGATGTGCCCGCGAGAAAAAGCCGAGCTCTCCGCGCGTGTGTCCCGGCAATGCCGCAACTTCGAGGCGGTAGTCGCCGACCTCAAGGCAGTCGCCCGGCCGTATCGGCAAATAGGGAAAATCCCAAACCCCTTCATAGCCCTCACTGAAACAGTCGGCGGCCTGCCAAAATGCCTCGTAGGTCTCCCGGTCATAGGTCTCGAGGCCGACCAAGCGAAAGAGTTGCCGCCGCCCTGCCTCGTCCATCAGGAGAGTATTCAGAATCGCGCTCTGATCCATATCCTCGGGGTTCACGAAAATGCGCGCCCCCTCGACCGCGAGCGCCCGCGCCTGCCCGAGATGATCCTTGTGACCGTGCGTAATCAGCACATCCAGACCGTCCGGCAGGAAACCGAGTGTCCGCATGACCTCCCGCAGTGCCGTGCCGCAGGACGGATCCGCCTTTTCCGGAAACCCGCAGTCAATCAGCACACTGCGCTCGCCGGAGGCACCGCGAAGAAAGCCGTAATTCAGATGGCGGACGCCGACCATTTCGGTCTCGACCTCCGCCACATAGACACCCGGAAAAATCTCCCGTATCATCCGAGCACCAGCTTTACCGCGCCGTAGATACCGGCGTCGTTGCCGAGTTCCGCGAGTACCACGCGCCCGCGGTTTTGCGAAATCTTCGTGTAGCGGTCGTAGTAGACTTTGATTTTGTCGAGCAGATACGCGCCCGCGCGGGACACGCCGCCGCCGATGATGAAAATTTCCGGATCTATCGTCATGCAGAGCATCGAGATGGTCTCGCCGAGATACTTAGCGACTGTCTCCATGACCTCGTCCGCGAGGCCGTCACCGGCTCTCCCGAAGTCACAGACATCCTTTGCCGTCAGCTTGTCGCCGAGTGCCCGGAGCCCGCTGTCGCGCGTCTTTTCCTGTGCGAGGCGGCGCCTCGCCTCGCGGACAATGCCGGTGGCACTCGCAATCTGTTCGAGGCAGCCTACCGCGCCGCAGTTACAGGGCTCTGTCTCTCCGTCGCGGACGTGGATATGGCCCACCTCACCCGCGAGACCGTGTTTTCCGGTCACGATTTCGCCGTTCATAATGACGCCGCCGCCCACACCGGTGCCGAGTGTCAAAAGCACCGCGTTGGCCGCGCCCTCACCGCCGCCGCGCCATGCCTCACCGAGCGCTGCGACATTCGCATCGTTTCCGACCTCGACGCGGATACCGCCGAGCAACTCCGAGAGCTCGCGCGCCGGGTACACTTCCCGCCAGTGCAGATTGACGCCCACCTCGACATAGCCCGTCGGCTGCACGGGACCCGGCACGCCGATTCCCACACCGATTAACTCCGCCTTGCCCTGAAAGGTCTCTTCCATCGTCTTCCGAATACTATCGGCGATGTCCGGCAGCACATGTGTGCCGTTCTCACTCGTGTCCGTCGGGAACTCCCACTTTTTCAGAATGGTTCCGTCCGGCTGAAACAGGCCGAGCTTAATGCTGGTCCCGCCGACGTCTACACCGATTCCAACTTTCTCCATGGTTCCTTTCCTCCTTTTGGTTTACTTCAATCTGACTTCTTTGATATGCGCCGCGCCGAGCCAGAGATAGCGATTCCCTCCCGAGAGCCGGACCGCACGCACCAGCGGAAAATCCACGGCGCCGCTGAACTGCTTCGTGCCATTTTGCAAAAAGACAGTCAGCGCATCGCTGCCGATCAGAAAAACCGTGCCCCTGTCCACAAAGGATGAGGTGTAGTGCTCGCTGAAATTCGCATGCATGACTTTGTCGCCGCCGCTGTTGTAGAGCTCAACGCGGTAGGGCTTATTGTCCTGCGCCTCCGCCTCGTTTAAGACAATGGCGACATAGTTCCGGTCAAAGCAGAGCGAACGTATCACTTCCTGCTTCTCGGCGAGCTTCCAGCCCTTCTCAATGCCGTTTTTGCCGACCTGAAAAAAGCAGAGCCCGCGCGTGGACGCCGCAAAGGCGCGTCCTTTCTGGAAGTACCGCACCTCCGAGATCAGATTTTCGCCCTCGTAGGGTGTGATGCCGCCTTTCATCTGATCTTCCCGGCCGCTGCCGCCGCTGTCCGAGAAATCATAGACCACAATTTTTCCGGCGAGCTTGCCGCCCTCCAGATAGGCGACTCCCGCAATCACCTGACTGCCGTCATCCGAGAGATCGAGCGCGGTGAAATAGCCGTCGCCCTCGAGCAAAGCCTTGACGGTGATGTCCAGGACAGAACCGTCCTTCTTATAGAACTGGATATAGCTCGCCGAACTGTCTTCTTCGAGCGTCGCAACGACACCCAACTGCGAAATCGAGGCGCTGTCCAGCGTCCGCTCCGTGCGGCACTCGCCGATTTTTCCGTGCTTCTCGTCGAAAATCTGCAGCGTATTGCCCGAGCGATCCGCAATCACTGCATAGCTCCCGTTCACATCGATGACCGGATCCTTCATCTCAAAGCTGGAGGTCCAGTAGGTGTCGTTCTTTTCGCTGATATAGCTCACGCCGTCTTTCGAATACTTGAGATACCCCTGCTGAAACGGCTCGTAGCCGACCAGACTGCCCTGACTCACATCCTGCTGGTTGATGACGGCATAGGCGTGATACTGCCTGCGCCCGTGATACAGACTGAGCAGCACCAGAAAGAGCAGCAGTCCGATGCCGATCCGGATGAGACCCCGCCAGATTGCGCGCGAGAATTTGGTATCTTCCGCCATACCTTATGACTCCTGCCGGTCCCGATACCGCGCAATGGCCTCGGCGAGATTCGTGACCGTCCCGTTCTCCATGATGTCCTTGAGCGCCGCAATCTTTTCCGCTGTCATAAATTCTTTGCCGAGCATGGGCTCGTACCGCTCCGCGAGGCGCAGTGCCGCCGCCTGGCGCTCTTTCCCGACCTCGGTGAGCGCATGCTGCGCCACCTCGTATTCGCTCTTCTTCTGATTGATGCGCGTCGCCGCTTCGCCGCGCAGTTCTTCTGCGATTTTGTCGGCAGTCTCTGCGTCAAAGATTCGCAGCGCCTCGGCCTTTTTCTGCTGCGTCGCTTCGAGACGCTGCTCGGCCGCCGCAATCTCGTTGTCAAAATCCCCGAGGTTGTAGGGCTCATCGCTCTTATCGCGCTGAATGCTTCGCTTCACACGCCGGAGTTCCCGCACTTTTTCCGCAATCTCGTTCCGCATGCGTCTTCCTTCTTTCAGTGTCTCGAGATAGCGAAGCTTCGACTGCGTGCCGATCACAGTGTAGATGCCGCCGATGAGGACGATGTCCGCGATGTAAATCAGCACCAGCGCCGGGATATGCCGCAGCGAATCCGGCAGCGCCAGGAAATAAATGCCGCAGGGCAGCGCCACAAAAAGGAGGGCGACAAAGAGAAGAATCTGCATCCACTCGCCGAAGTGCTGCGGCCAGTAGAGCGCGTAGTACAGTTTACTCCGGAAAATCCCCGGAACCTGCTGTTTCCGGAAAAGTTCCCGGAGGCGTCTGCCGGTTTCCGCCATCTCCTCTTCGATCGGCGCGGATTCCGCCGCAATGCGCTCCTGTTTGCCGATGTACTTGGCTCTCTCTTTTTTTGACTGCGCGCGCTTTAAGGCCGCCCGCTCCTCCGCAATCTCATCGTCGAAATTTGCGGCGAGCTCCTTCCGGCGGCTCGTCACGGTGCGGTCAATGTTGTCCTTTAAACTCTGCTCCTCGGCCGCCAGTTCCTTCTGCCGCTCTTCTGTCTGCGCCTTTAAATCGGTCTCCTGACCGCGCAGTTTTTCTTCGAGGAGCACAGCCTGCTGCGCCTCCTCCAGGAATTTACCGTAATCTTCCAACCAAAACTCCTTTCTCCCTGCCGCATTGCATTTCTCCGGCGCTTCCGCTACCATAGAAAAAAATTCGCAACCGCGGAGGTACTCCTATGTTTCGTCTCTCCGGAAAATGTGTCCGGCACACTAAAATCATATGCAGCGCTGTCATCAGCGATGAGAGCACCGAGAAAAGTCGCACCGAGAAAGTGCTCGGCGCCGTGAGGGGTCTCGCAACGGAATTTGACCTGCCGTCCCCTCTCTGGCTCGAAAAAAACATCCGGGACTTTCAGCGGCGCGCGCGCACGCGCTTTACCGCCGACAACTTTCTGGAAGCCCTGCCCTTCGACTATCTGGAAATCGAAGTCCTTGAGGAGTGAGCTCAGAGCACTTCGAGCATGCGGAGCGTGAGGGCTAAAAAGTTCCGAATCGCCTGCTCCGTAAAGGCCGGGTAATTTTCCGCCGCCTTCATGTCCGCCTGGTCGGAGATTGCGCGGATTACGAGGTAGGGCAAGCCGTAGAGATAGGCCGTGTGCGCAATCGCGGCGCCCTCCATCTCACAGCAACTGCCGTGAAAGTCGCGGTACAGCTCTTCCTTCTTTTCCCGGCTCGCGACAAAGAGGTCGCCGGACACCACGCGCCCCGTGTGGAGCGTGACGCCGGAAGTGAGTCCTTCTTCACAGGACTTTGCGAGTTCCAAAAGTTTTTGATCCGCCGGAAACGTGCTCGTTTTCATTCTCGGAATCACGCCCTTCTCATAGCCGAACGCCGTGACATCAAAGTCATGCTCCAGGCAATCCGTCGAGAGCACAATGTCACCGAGCTTCACTTCCGGCGCAATGCCGCCCGCAATTCCCGTGTTCAGAATACAGTCCACATGAAAGCGCTCCGCCAAAATACTCGCGGCAACCGCCGCATTGACCTTGCCGATGCCGGAGCAGACCAGCGCAACTTCCTTGCCCGCAATTCTTCCGGTCAGAAAGCGCATACCCGCACAGACTTCCTCCTGTTTCTCCTCGAGCTTTTCGGCGAGCCCCTCCACTTCTTCTTCCATGGCTCCGATCATACCGATTGTCATATTGCCTCCTTTGTCGCCTTGAGATAATGCCCTCCGCAGAGTAGAATACAAGACATAGTTTTCTTCATCTTACCTTGTAAGGAGAGGTTCGTAAATGAAAAAAATCGTTCTGACCGGCGGCGGAACCGCAGGTCATGTCACGCCGAATATTGCCCTGCTCCCGGCTCTCCGCGAGGCGGGCTATGAAGTCCTCTACATCGGCTCCTACGAGGGCATGGAGCGCAAATTAATCGAAGCGACCGGCACGCCCTACCGCGGCATTTCCTCGGGAAAACTGCGCCGCTATTTCGACTGGAAAAACTTCACCGACCCCTTCCGGGTTCTGAAAGGATACGGCGAGGCCAAGGCCATTCTCAGAGACTTCCGGCCGGACCTCATCTTTTCGAAGGGCGGCTATGTCGCCGTGCCCGTGGTGCGCGCCGCAAAGCGCCTTGGCATTCCCGCCGTGATTCACGAGTCGGATATGACACCCGGTCTCGCAAACCGTCTTTCCTACAGCGCAGCGACCAAAATCTGCTGTAACTTCCCCGAGACGCTCTCGCTCCTCCCGAAAGACAAGGCCGTGCTGACCGGCTCTCCGATTCGCGCCGAGCTCCTCTCCGGCAACCGGGAGACCGCCCTCGCGCTGACCGGCTTCTCCGATTCGCGCCCGGTGCTTCTCGTGATTGGCGGCAGTCTCGGTTCCCGCGCGGTCAATGCCGCCGTCCGCGACGCTCTGCCGGACCTTCTGAAGGACTTTCAGGTGCTGCACATCGCGGGCAAAAATAACCTGGACCCGGCGCTTTCCGACACCCCGGGCTACCGCCAGTTTGAGTATGTCTCCGAGGAGCTGAAGGACTACTTTGCGCTCGCCGACATCATGGTGAGCCGCGCCGGCGCCAACGCAATCTGCGAAATTCTCGCGCTCCGGAAGCCCAATGTCCTGATTCCGCTCTCCGCGAAAGCGAGCCGCGGCGACCAGATTTTGAATGCCCGCTCCTACGAAAAACAGGGCTACTCCCGTGTTCTTGAGGAAGAAGCCCTGTCGCGCGATACTTTACTCGCCGCCGTACGGGAGACCTACGCCGACCGCGCGCGCTACCTCGCCGCGATGGAAGCGGGCGGCAGCGCCAATGGCGTGGCTCAGGTCATGTCTGTGATCGAATCCGTGGCGGCTGCCCCCCGGGAAAAAAAAAGCGTGACTGCTGGTCGCCGGTAAAGCACGACCGCGAGCAGAAACCCGATCAGAAGACCGCTCGTGTGTGCCACATTGTCGACCCCCTCGGAGATAAAGCCGCCAAGCAGCATAATCCCCGAGAAAAAGAGGAGATTCCGGATGCGGAACTCTTCAAAGCGCCCGCGGTTCACAATGAGTACCCAGATCAGACCGCCGAGCACGGCGAAAACCACGCCCGAGGCACCCGCGCTGAGAACCTTCTGTCCCATAGCTACCTCGACCGCAAGGGAAGCGGCCGAGGCGCCGACAGCCGAAAAGAGGTAAAAGATCAGGTATTTCACATGTCCCAGCGCGTGCTCCAGACTATCGCCGGTCACAAAGAGAACAAACATATTGTTCCCGAGATGCCGTATGCCAAAGTGCAAAAAGGCCGCCGTGAGCAATCTCCAGTACTCCCGCCGCTCCAGAACATAGGGCGTATAGCTTGCGCCGCAGCGAAGCAAAACCTCATCGTCCCGCATGCCGCCGCGCAGCGCCACATAGAGGAACACCAGTATATTCACGAGAATCAGGAAATCCGTGACCGGCGCATTTCGTCTTTTCCCGTACATGGTTTCAAAGCGCCTTGCGTATGCTCTCGGCAGTTGCCTTCAGTTCCTCCGGTTCTGCCTTGCCCGGGGTCCACGCAACCATCTCCGGGCCGTTCTCATAGCGCGGGATAATGTGGATGTGGAAGTGAAATACCGTCTGACCGGCCGCCGTGCCGTTGTTCTGGACAAGGTTAAACCCCGCGGCGCCGAGACCCCGCTGCATCGCCTTGCCGACCTTGCCCGCGAGCGAAAATGCCTCGCCGATTGCCTGTTCCGGCATCTCCGTGATGTTGTCGTAATGTTCTTTCGGCAACACCAGCGCGTGTCCCTTCGATGCGGGACCGAGGTCCAGAATCACGCGGTAACCCTCGTTCTCACAGATCTCCGTCGACGGAATTTCGCCGTTCGCAATCTTGCAAAAAATACAGTCGTCTTTTCTCATCTCAAGCCTCCTCTTCCTGTCTGTAACGCGCAGTGCTGTCTTTACTTTACAGCACCGCGCTTTTTTTGTCCAATTCCGCAGAAGTCCCCCCGCGCACCTGCCTATGTACTTTTCCGCTTGCCGTCTCACCGGTTGTAACGCCCCATTTCACCGCTTTCCTGTCGCATCGAAAAAAAAATAAAAATTTTTTTGAAAATCTTCGAACCTTTTTCCCGTTTTGACCGTCCTTATATATGTACGACGAAAGGAGAGCCCATGAAGTCCTTGGAAGTATTCTACGCTTCGCTTCGGGAACAGCTGTCTGAAACGGTTTGTGCCATGCAGGATGCGGGTGATGCCGCGCTCTTCGCAGAGATTGATGCGGCGATTTCGCAGCTCTGCGCCACTCAGTTGCTCTCTGTCAGTGACCGGCTGTATCTCCGCAACTCTCTTTTCAATTCCTTTCGCAGGCTGGACATACTCCAGGAACTCCTCGATCAAAAAGAGGTCACAGAAATCATGGTGAACGGCAAGGACCGGATTTTTGTGGAGCGGCGCGGCAAGGTGGAGCGCTGCGACCTGCATTTTTCAAGCGAAGAGCAGTTGGAGGATATGATTCAGCGCATTGTGAGCCGCGTAAACCGCAGCGTCAATGTCTCGACCCCCATTGCGGATGCGCGCCTCCCCGACGGCAGCCGGGTTCACATCGTGCTGCCGCCGATCTCCCTCGGCGGTCCCGCTGTCACCATTCGAAAATTTCCCGAGCCCATCACGATGGAAACACTGATCGGTTTCGGGACACTGACAGCCGAGGCCGCCGCCTTTCTGAAAAAAGCGGTCGCAGCCGGGTATAACATCTTCATCAGCGGCGGTACCAATTCCGGCAAGACGACCTTTTTAAACGCTCTCTCCGCTTTTATTCCGAAAACCGAACGCGTCATCACGATTGAGGATTCCGCGGAGCTTCAACTCCTCCACATCGAAAATCTGGTGCGCCTCGAAACCCGCAACCGGAATGCCGAAGGAGAGGGACAAATCCGCATTGCCGACCTGATTCGCGCCAGTCTCCGCATGAACCCCGACCGCATCATTGTCGGCGAAGTGCGCGGCGCCGAGGCTCTCGATATGCTACAGGCGATGAATACCGGCCACGACGGCTCACTCTCGACCGGTCATGCCAATTCGGCCGCCGATATGCTGACACGTCTCGAGACTATGGCACTCGGCGGCGCCAATCTCCCGCTCGCTGCGATTCAGCGGCAAATTGCAAGCGCACTGGATCTCATTGTGCACCTCGGCCGACTCCGCGACCGGAGTCGCCGCGTGCTTTCCATCACAGAAATCGGGGGTGTCTCACATGGCGAAATTTCACTGCACGATCTCTTTGCCTTTCAGGAGGAAAAAGAACAGGACGGCTTCCGGGTGCAGGGAGAACTCCGCGCGGTCGGAACTCTCAAGCGCCGCGGAAAGCTCGACGCTGCCGGTCTCGTCCTATGAACACTACACCCTATCCCCGAGAGAGTATCTCCGGCTTCTGTTCCGCTCCCTTCTCATCACAGGCCTCTTCACCTTTATCTTTTACCGGAGCCTCCTCTTTTTTCTCTTCCTGCTTCCCCTCGCTTTTCTCTTTCCCTTCACACAGCGAAAGACGCTCGCCGCTATGCGGCGGCGACAACTCCTGCTCGCCTTCCGCGAAGCGCTCTCTCTGCTCGCCTCCTCGCTGAGCGCAGGCTATTCCCTCGAGAACGCACTCCGCGAGAGCCTCGGCGAACTCAGCGTCCTCTACGGACAAAACGCACTCATCGTCCGCGAATTTTCTTATTTACTGCGGCAAATCGGGATGAACATTCCGCCGGAGCAGGCGGTCGATGACTTTGCAAGGCGCAGCGGCCTCGATGACATCAAGACCTTTGCCCGGGTGCTCCGCATCGCGAGAAAGTCCGGCGGCGATCTCGCCGGAATCCTGCGCCGCACCAGCGAGGTGATCGGCGACCGCATCCAGATCAAAGAGGAAATCCTGACTCTCACTGCGGCCCGGCGTTTTGAGCAGCGCGTCATGAACCTCGTACCGCTCTTCATGATTCTCTATGTCGACTTCTCTTCTCCCGGTTTTTTCCGGGTCATGTACGAGACCCTGCTCGGACATCTCGTGATGACCCTCTGCCTTGCGACCTATCTCTTCGCGCTCTACTTGTCACAGCGCATCTCTTCCGTTTCCCTCTAGGAGCAGTCATGCAAAAACGACTTTTCGCCCTGCTGAAGCGCTATCGCGCGCCCTGCCTCTGTCTGGCCGCCGGGCTTGCTCTCTATCTCTTTGCCGCCTTGCGGTACTCTGCCCAAAGTTCTCTCGAATCCGCCGCGCGCCTGCCCAGAAATTCCTACGGCGGTGCCGACAACCGCTATGATCTGATTGTCGAGGGACTCGGGGACGGCGAGACAGAGCTCTGCCTCCCCGTACAGGCGCGTCGCTATACGGACGCCGAATTTGCGGCTGCCGCGGACCGCTGCATGGAAAAGCTTCCGCTTGTCGTCTTAAACGGCAACACCTCGCTCGCGGAAATCCGCGGCCGACTCGACTTCCCCGCCTTTTTCCCGGAAGAAGGTCTCTCGGCGAGCTATCTCTCTTCCGACCCTGCGCTGCTCGACAGCTACGGCAACGTGAATAACGCCGCGCTGACCGGACCCGCAGAGCTCACACTCACCGTGACGCTCCGCGATACACCGGCGCGCGAGGGACTCCGCTTCCTGTTGCCCCTCACGATACTGCCGCCTGCCATCGATCCGGCGGCGCAGCGCACCAAAGATTTTCTCGCCTATTTGCAAGCGGAGGACAGTCGGCAGTCTGCAGCACCTGAACTCTCCCTTCCCCGGGAATACGAAGGACATGCGCTCCGCTATCGCGAAAAGAAACGCAGCGAGGCGCGCCTCTTCCTTTTGCTCGGCGCTGTCGCCGCGTTGCTGTTTCTCCTGAAAGAACGGCAGGACAGGGAGGACGCCGCCGCTTTGCGGCAGCGGCAGCTCCTACTCGACTACCCTGAGCTCGTGTCCAAGCTCCTCGTGCTGCTCGGCGCAGGAATGAATGCCCGCAACGCCCTGCTCTCGATTGCCGCGGATTACAGCGCCGAACAGCAGAAAAAAGCGGCGCCGCGCGCCGCCTACGAAGAGCTCAAAGGAGCACTGCTTCTGCTCCGCGCGGGCGAAAGCGAGAGCCGCATGTACCGCGCCTTCGGGCGTGCCTGCGGTCTCCGGCAATATATGAAGCTTGCCTCGCTGCTCGAGCAGAACCAGAGAACCGGCGTCGCCGCCCTCCGCACCATCCTTGCGGCCGAGATGACTCTCGCCTGGGAGGAGCGAAAAAATCTGGCGCGGCGTCTCGGCGAAGAAGCCGGAACCAAGCTTCTGCTCCCGCTCTTTCTCATGCTTCTTGTCGTCATGATTGTCATGGTTGTCCCCGCGTTTTTCAGCTTCTCATAAAACAAATTCAGGAGGTTTGTCATGAAACGGTTTGCGACAGGATTTTTCGATTCGGAAGACGGTTTTTCCACGATTGAGCTCATTCTGATTCTCGTGGTCCTCGTGACCCTGGTGGTGCTCTTCAAGGGGCAAGTCATTGCCCTCCTGAATCGCGCCTTTAGCGAGATTAATAACCAGGCCGGCAAGGTCTACTGATGCGGCTCCGCGGCTCGGTCACACTGTTTCTCGCGCTGGTTCTGACTTCCTGCTGCGCCCTCATCTGTGCGTTGCTCGAGAGCGCGCGAACCGCGGGAACCCGCTACTATGCCGCTCTCGCCGCCAATGCCGCCGTGGATTCCCTGCTTTCCCGCTATGACCGCACGCTCTTTGCGCGCTACCGCATCCTCGCCTACCGCTACCCAGGGGACGAGCGCTGCGCAACCGAACTGGATCGCGCCGTGCAGGCGTACCGGCAGGATGCCGGGCGCTATCCCTTTTTCGAGGCGACCATACGTCCGCTCGAAACCGGCTTTCTCGGCGACGGCGGTGCGGTCTGGCTGGAGCAGGAAATGCTCGACTACATGAAGACACAGCCGGGAGACGCTGCGCCGCTCACGGTGTCACTGCTCACGCAGTATCGGCCCGGTCTTACCTTCGCCGAGCATGTGTCTCCGTCTGTGACCGCGCTGTCTCTCCTCTTTGCAGACGCCGCGGAGAGCGAGGCGCTGTATTTCAGGCTGGAGCAGAGCCTTCTGGATGCCGGGCGCGAAAAGGAAGCCGCGGCCGCGGCGCTCGCAGCCGGCATCCTCCCTGACTTCTCTCAACATGCCGCCGCGCTCTCCGCGGCCCTCAGGCAAACAGAGCTTGCTTCCGCCGACTGCCTGCAGCTCTCCTCGCAACTCACAGACGGCAGCGCACGGTTCGCCTTTTCGGGACAGGTGGAAGAAGCAGCGTTCCTGCCGCTTTACGAGACAGTTTCCGAGACGGCAGCTGCCTTTCGGACGCGGCGTCCCGAAATTTCCGCGGCCGGAACGGCCGCACCCGCTCTCGCAGCGACGGTCTCCGCCTACGAGACGGCAGCCGCCGAGCTCGCCGCGCGCATCGCCGAAGAATCCGAAGAGGATGACGAAGACGACGGCATGGGCATCGATGCCGAAGCCCTCTGGCAATCACTCGCCGCCGACTTTTCCGCGGCGCTCAGTCTGCCGACTCTCAACGCTGCCTCGGGTCTCCGTCAAGACGCTTCTCCCCTCTCGCTCGCCGCTCTCCTTCGAACCGAGCCCGCGACCCGCGAGGCGCTCTGCCTCCCAACGAGTGCAGCTGTTCCCGCCGGAAGCCTGTCTCTCGCCGATCTTCCCTCCGCACAGCTTGTGGCGGCGGAGCCGGGCGCCTTGCGCAGTGATGAAGATGACTGTCTCTTTGCGCACTATGCGGCCTCCTTTTTCCCCTGCTATCTGACCCAAACGAAAGAGGCGGCGCAGGCAGGTCTCAGCCTCCAGCTGGAATATCTGAGCGCCGGCAAGGAGACCGACCGCGAAAACTTCTCCGCCGTCTGCTCCCGCCTCTTTGCGGATCAGGAAAGCCTCCGCCTGCTCGCGCTGCTCTCGAACCCGGCTGCCTGTCAGGCCGCGGAGCGCGCCGCCGACAGCCTCTGTACCGCGGCTGCTTCCTCGCGGCTTCGCGCCCTGCTCCGTTTCCTGCTGCTCTATGCCGTCGCAGCCTATGACAGTCTCACAGACCTGTCCCTGCTGCTCGCCGGACAGAAAGCACCGCTCTTCACGCTTGCGCCCGTCCCCCGTATCTCCGCCGACCGGCTCTTGCAAGGCGGCGGCTTTCAGCCTCCCACCCCCGCCCTTTCGGAGAGCGGAGAAGGGCTCTCCTACCGGGAAGCTCTGCTCTTTTTCTATCTGCAAACTTCCCGCGCTGCGCGGAATTACCGCATGCTCGATCTCATGGAAACAGCGCTCTCGAACGGACAGACGCCCTTCCGGATCACGCACTGCCTGGTTTCGCTCCGCGCGGAGCTCCGCTGCAATGCCTCACATCTCTTCACCGTACTCTTTTCCCTGCCCGCCGCCGCGCCGAACCGGTTTCAGATTTCCGTGCAGAGTTTCCGGGCCTACTGAGGAGGCGCGCGGCGCTTCAACCTTGCGTTTCTGTGAACAGAGGAGACGGCCACATGAAAACCACTGTCAATCAAAATCGGAAAACAGCTCTCCAGGCACAATCCCGACTTTCCGTCTCTTTTTCTCTTCACAGGAGCGCAGCGCTGAGGCGCCGCGCCCCGCTCTCTGCCTCGCTCACGGTAGAGGCAGCGCTCGTGCTGCCTCTCTTTTTGTTTGTGCTCCTCCTCTTTTCCGTGCCCTTCCGCATCATGACCACCGAGCGGCAGATGCAGCGCGCTGCGGAAACCGTTTGTGACCGCGCCGCTGCCCTAGCCGCGCTGTCAACGCCGGAGGCCGCGCAATACAGAAATTCGCTGAGCGCCTTGGCGCTTGCGGCCGCGCGTGCCGCTGTCTCCGATCCGAATCTCAGCGGGCTCAGTGCCGAGCGTTCGAGCTTCCTCGCGGACGGAGAAACGGTTCGCGTCGTGCTGGACTACAGCTACACACTCCCGATTCCCCTGTTTCGTCTGCCCGCCGTCCGCTGCAGCCGCACGGCATGGCGGCGCGCCTGGATCGGGGAAACCGATCCGGAAAACTGCGTCGCGGCAAATCCGGAAGAGGAAATTGTCTATGTCGGCAGGCACTCGACCCGCTACCATAAGACTGCCCGCTGCCACTATCTCTACAACGACCTGCGCGCCGTGTCTCTCTCCGAAGCGACGGCTGCGCGCAATGCCTCCGGCGGTCGCTATCACGCCTGCCCGGTCTGTGCGCGCGGCGCAAGCGGCGGCACTGTCTACCTGATGCCGAGCGGCACCACCTGGCACCGCGATCCGGCCTGCCGCGCGATTCGCGCCTATGTCCGAGCTGTGCCGAAACGCGAAGTGGAGCAGCTTGGTCCCTGCAGTTATTGCTATCCCTGAAAGGAGTTTCCGATGTTTGCGACCACCCTCTTCGGTTGCGTCAGTCTCACGCTTTTTTCACTTGCCTGTGCATGCGAGGACTTTCTCTATCAAACCGTACCTCGCCGCTTTTTTGAGCTTCTGCTCCTTCTGGAGCTCGGCTTTTATCTGTGGCGCCTCTTCTTTGTCCGCGCGACCGTGCCGACAGAGCTTCTGCTCTCGCTCTGCCTGTCTCTTCCGCTGCTCGCCTTTTCCCTGCTGTCCCGCGAAGCCCTCGGGCTCGGCGACGCATTGTTTCTCCTCTGTTTCGGTCTCGGCGCCGGCTTTCATCGCCTGCTGTTTCTGCTGACAGCCGGTTTTTTGTCTGCGGCACTCCTCTCCCTTTTCCTGCTCTGCCGCCGCTTCGGGCGCCCGAAAAAGGCAGGGACAGAGCGCATCCCGCTGCTCCCCTTTTTTCTGCTCCCCGCCCTTTTTACTCTTTTTGCTTCGGGCAGGGTTCCGGCATGAGGCGGCCCCTGTCCCTGCGTCTTCGCGCCTCCCTCACCGTGGAAGCACTCTATGTATTCTCGCTTCTCTTTTTATCGCTGACCGCAGCGACCCGCTTTGTCTATCGGGAACAGGCCCGCTGCACTGCCGGCTTTCTGCTCGAAGATCTCGCGGTACAGGCCTCGCGCGCGGATTCCCGCACCGGCGACATCGCCGCTATCCCGGCAGAGCTGAAGTCACACTATCTGCGCCGTCTCTCTTCCCTGCTCCCCGTGAGCGACAGTAACTTCACCGTCTGGTGCGGACAGGAGGTCGGCGGTGTCGAGCTCCGCGCACCCCGTTTCTCGGCGCGCATCGAATACAAACTGCTGCGCCCGGAAATAGCGATTCGCAGCAACAGTCCGCTTCCGGACAGCACAAAGGAGGTAAACCCATGATGAAACCGGTTCATAGTGCGACACACAGCGCCCTCGAACTTCCTCTCTCCCCCGCCGATGCATCCGGCTTTCCACGCCGCATGCTCGAAGAAAACCGCATTCCCGGTTTTCTGCCGCTCCGCCCCGACAGTGAGGCACTGCCCGAGACACTCTCCTACGATGTGACCGGCCTTCTCTCTCTCTCCGACGCCGCAGCCGAGCAAAAGCTTCGCGCCGAAGATCTTCGCCGCCTGTTGCTCTATCTCCTTCAGGCGCTCTCCCGTCTCCCGGCCTATCTCTTGTCTCCGGACGGCCTGGTCCTCGATGCCGACGCGATTTACCTGGATCCGCAGAGCCGCGCCCCCTGCTTTCTCTATCACCCGGGACAACATGCAGACTTTGCGGGCAGTCTCTCCGCCTTTTTACATGCGCTCCTCGCGCTGACCGATCAGAATGAAGAGCGACACATGGTGCTCGCCTACCGCCTCTATCAGGAAAGCCTCTCCCATCCGCACTCTCTCGACTATCTGGAGCGCATTCTGACTGCCGCAGAGACAACGCCGCGCGCGGCAGACCCTGCTGCCGATGCCGCACCGCCGCTTGATCCTCTCGTCAGCGAAATCCGGGAGGTCAGTGCCGAGGAACTTCCGCAAAAAAAGAGCGGCGGATTGCTCCGCCGCCTCTTTCACCGCACGGAAGAACCGAATCACTCCGCGGAAGATGCCGTCTTCTTGGAGGCACTCCGCGAACCCTGAGTCTTCTTCGCCGCGGTTTTCTTCCTTGCCGCTTTCTCGGTTGCCGGTTTCTTTGTCCCCGTTGCCTTCTTAGCCGCCGTTTTCTTTGCTCCCGTCACCTTCTCGGTAGCGGCTTTCTTACTTCCCACCGGTTTCTTCGCCGCCGGTTTCTTCGTCTCATCAAACTCGAAAATCCGCACACCGTACGCCGGCAGCGGCGCCTCCAGATAGAACGGTCTCTGGTCGCACTCACCCGGTTTTGCGCGATAGGAGACCGCGCGCTTCTTCTGAAGCGTATAGAGCCCCTCGTGCTCATCCAGAATCAGCCGGTAACTTCCTGCGTGCGGCACGCCGACACGATAGTCCTCGCGCGCAACCGGCGTGAAGTTAATCACAAAGAGCAGCGACTTTTTCCGACTCTCATCTCGGCGGAGGAAAGAGAAGATCGAACGGTCCGCATCGTCCGCATTGATCCACTCAAAGCCCTGCCAGTCGTTGTCCAGACGGTACAGCGCCGGATGCGAGCGGTACAGCTGCAGGAGCCCCCGCACAAAGTTCTGTATATCCCGGTGTGGCGCCTCGTTTAACAGCTCCCAGTTCAGCGAGACCTTCTCATCCCACTCGTGCCACTGCGCAAACTCCTGTCCCATAAAGAGCAGCTTTTTGCCCGGGTGACCGATCATATAGCTGTAGCCGCACTTCAGATTCGAGAACTTGTCCTCGTAGATGCCCGGCATCTTATTGATCATCGAGCACTTGAGATGCACCACCTCATCGTGCGAGAGCACAAGCACATAGTTCTCGCTCGTGAAATAGGTGAGGCCGAAGGTCATCTTGTTGTGGTTATCGCGCCGGAAGTAGGGATCCAACTTCATGTACTCGAGGAAGTCGTGCATCCAGCCCATGTTCCACTTGAAGGTGAAGCCGAGCCCGTTTTCCTCGGGACTGTGGGTGACCAGCGGCCAAGCCGTGCTCTCCTCCGCGATGATCATGCTGCCGTCCTTGCGACCGGCAATCACAGAGTTTAAGTGCTTGAAGAACTCTATCGCCTCCAGATTTTCGTTGCCGCCGTATTGGTTCGGGCACCACTGTCCGTCCCGGCGACCGTAGTCCAGATAGAGCATAGACGCGACGGCATCCACGCGGAGTCCGTCCACATGGTACTCGTTCATCCAGTAGAGCGCGTTCGCAATCAGGAAGTTCTTGACCTCCGTCTTGCTGTAGTCAAAGACCTTGGTGCCCCAGTCGGGATGCTCTCCCTTTCTGGTATCCGCATATTCATAGAGCGCCTGTCCGTCGAAATCCGCAAGGCCGAAGGCATCGCGCGGGAAATGCGCCGGAACCCAGTCGAGAATCACACCGATGCCTGCTACATGCAGCGTATCGACAAAGGCCTGAAATTCCGCCGGGCTCCCGTAGCGGGAAGTCGGCGCATAGTAACCGGTCACCTGATAACCCCAGCTCCCATCAAACGGGTACTCCGCAATGCCCATGAGTTCCACATGGGTATAGCCCATGTCCTTGACATAGGCCGAAAGTTCCCGCGCCAGGGTCTCATAGGAGAGAAAACCGTCCCGCTCGTTTTCATCGCCCCGCCGCCAGGAACCGAGGTGACACTCGTAGATACTGATCGCTTCCTGCCGTGGATTCTGCTTTGCCCTCTGCTGCATCCACGCGTCGTCCTTCCAAGCGTATTCCCAGGGTTCGTCCGCAAGTTTCGACGCCGTTCCCGGGCGGAATTCCGCGCTCCGCGCATAGGGGTCCGCCTTAAATAAGAGTTCTCCCGCCGCACTCCGCAGGGCAAACTTATAGAGCATGCCCGCATGAAGTCCCGGGATAAAGCACTCCCAGATGCCGCCCTCAAAAATTTCCGCACACGGGTTTGCCTCTGCCTGCCAGTCGTTGAACTCGCCGACCACGCTCACCGCGCGCGCGTGCGGCGCCCAGACCGCAAAGTAATACCCTGCTACGCCGTCCTGCGTCATGGGATGTGCACCGAGCTTCTTATAAATCTCGTAGTGCGTTCCCTGCCCGAACAGATAACAATCCGTCTCTGTGATGACACCCATACCTCTGTTGACTTCTGCCATACTCCCTCCGCGCAACGATTGTTTTTTATGCTACAAGTATAGCTTTTTTTCCGACATTTGACAAAGCAATAAAAGGAGGATTTTATGCTTTTACAACTCTCTCCGCTCGCCCTCTTTTTGCCACTATTCTCGATTTCGGATTTGAAAGAACGCCGTATTCCAAACCGCCTTCTCCTGTTGGCCCTGCTCCCGGGTATGGCGACACAGAATCCGCACTTCCTGCTCCGCCTCTGCCTCGCTGCCCTTCTCTTTTATCCCTGGTTCCGCCTGCATCTCCTCGGCGCGGGCGATGTCAAGCTCCTCGGTCTCTGCTGCGCCTATCTGGGGCTCTCCGCTTTTCTAGGCTTCTTTTTTCTGAGCCTCCTCGCCGCCACTCTGCCGGCGCTCTGGCTGCTGCTCGCCGATCGGCGCTGTGAACAGCTGCCGCTTGCCCCCTTTTTCTTTGTCGGCTTTGCGCTCCTAAAGCTGCTCTCCGAAACCCCGCTTCTTCACACCCTTTTCTTCTGACACCCCCAAAGGAGGTTTTTCTCATGCGACGCTGTGCCGTTCTTTTACACCCCGACGCCGACTATGCCGGACGCCTTGCCGACTTCTGGAACCAGCGAAAGAGTCTCGGTCTTCCCGTCTACGCCTTCTCCGCACTCGAAGCGTTCCGCGCCTTTCGCGCGCGTGCCGATGTGGAGTTACTGCTGTTTTCCGAGCACTTTGCCGAAGAAATGCAGGGCCTGCTCGGCCAAAGCATGGCCATCCTGCTGAGCGAAGATGGCTTTGTCAGCGAGCGCTGTCAAAATGCGCTCCCGGTTCCCGCTGTCTTTTCTTATCGCCCGGCCGACGCCCTTGCGCGCCGCGTCATGCAACTCTATGCAACCGCAAGACCGGGAGCCCTCTCCCCGGTTCAGCGCGGCGACTGCGAAATCCTGGGCATTTACTCTCCCGTTCACCGTTGCGGCAAGACCACCTTCGCCCTCTCCCTCGGACTCGCGCGCGCCGCACAGGGCAAGACCCTGCTTTTCTCGCTCGAAGACTACGCCGGCGTCTATGCGCAAATTGCGCCGGATGCCTCCGAAAGTCTCTCGGAACTTTTATTTGCCCACAGCAGCGGTCGCTACAGCTGGTCCGTTTTACAGAGCAAACTCTCCGTCTTCGGCGCGCTGGATCTGCTGCCGCCGGTGCGCTGTGCGGAAGATTTGTCTCTGCTCCCCCCGGAAGAATTCGCTGCCCTCTTGCAGCGCATCGCGCGGGAAAGCGGCTACCGCAGCATGGTTCTGGATTTCGGCGCCTTCGGTCGCCGCGCACTCGAGCTCCTGGAACTCTGTGACCGCATCTTCATGCCCGTGCTCTCCGACCCGCTCTCTGCGCTGAAACTCAACTCTTTCCGGGAGTATCTCCGGCAGAGCGGTCGCGCGCAGCTGCTCGAAAAAACCGAAACGCTGGAACTTCCCCCGGAAACAGAAAAAGCGCGGGACTATGCCTGCGCTTTGCTTCCCGCCTATGAAAGCGGACCTCTCTATGAAATGGCCGCTGCCTTGCATTAAACCTGCGGCAGTGTTTGCTCTGTCTCAGCGGAACGTGGCAAAGATTGAAGCGCCGACTACGGTCATGATACCGCTGACTACAATCGCGAGTCCTGCCATGGCACCCTCGATTTCACCGATTTGCATTGCCTTCGAGGTGCCGATTGCATGTGCCGAAGTGCCGAGCGCGAGTCCCTTGGCAATCGGGCTGTGAATCGCGAACAGATGACAAATCGGGTCGGCAAGCACATTGCCGAGAATACCGGTCACAATAATCGAAGCCACGGTGATGGTCGTATAGCCGCCGAGCTCCTCAACTACGCTCATACCGATTGCCGTCGTGATGGACTTCGGCAACAGCGTGATATACTCCACATGGTTCATATGAAACAGCGCGCAGAGCACGAGAATCGAACCGAGGCTTGTGAGCACACCTGCCAGGACGCCGAGCACGACCGCAAGCAGATTGTCCTTCAGAAGTTGCAGCTGCTGGTAGAGCGGCACGGCGAGCGCCACCGTCGCCGGCGTCAGAAGGTAGCTGAGATAACGCGCGCTCCGGATGTAGCTTCCGTAGTCAATGTTAAACGCAACCATGAAGCCGATGACCAGAATAATCGAGATCAGCAGCGGATTCAGCACCGCAAGCCCCGTCTTGGCGCGCAGTACGCTGCCGATATCAAAGGCGAGCAGACTGATGACGATCCCTATGATGGTCGAGTTTCGAATCACTTCATTCATCGCCTCATCCATGCCCATGATGCTTCCTCCTTTTCTTCCCGTGCGCTGCCGCTTCCGCAGCGGCAGTGCGTTCCGTTTTCGCTGTCTCTCCCGCTGCGGCAGACTCTGACCGTGCGGCGCCGCCCGTTGCCTCTGTCTCTTCGCTCTTGGTCACCTCGCCGTGCAACAGGTGCTTGATTTTTTCCGTCTCGTGTTTTGCCGCTTCCCGCAGCTCTTCGGCGATTACATTTTCCTCGGCGAGAACCTCTTCCTTTAATTCCTGAGAAGCTGTCTCGCCTTTTGCCCGTCCGCGCGCCGTCACGGCGAGCAGAATTTCGGTCACGCGCCCTGTGATACCCATGACCAGGACGGTCGAAACAAAGGTCACGACGGTGACCGGCAGAATGATGGTCCGGAGCTGCCCCCAGGCTGTCATGAGTCCCACACCGGCCGGAATGAACATGAGCGGCATCGCATCAATCAGAAACTGCGAGGTCTCGAGCACACTCTCCAGCTTTATCATCCCTGTCATCAGCGCAATCATCATGAGCGCCAGGCCGTAGATACTGCCGGGCACCGGCAGCGGTATAAAATAATGCATTAACTCGCCGACACAAGTCATGCCCGCGATAATGCCGAATTGTCGCATCAATCTCATGTTCCGATTCTTCCTTTACCTTGCTTGCCTTAAGATTTCCTTATCATAAAACTTTTTTTGCAAACAGAAAAGTGTAAACCGGAAATCCGCTTGTCTTTTTTCAGCGACAGCCTTATAAAGAAAGAAACTTTTTGGTTTGAACAACTGCCTCTCTCCTGTTATCAGGCAAGCGGCATCGTGGTCAACGGGCGGCGCATCAAGTCCCTGGTCTTCACGACCGATCTCGCGATTATCCGGAACTGTGACGCCGATGCGGTCTTCGCGGTCTACCCGTTTACCCCGCAGTCGGCCATCAGTCACGCACTGATCAACGGCTCCTATATCCCCGTCTTCTGCGGCTGCGGCGGCGGCACAACGAAGGGACTTCGCACGCTCTCGCTCGCACAGGATGCCGAGGGCCAGGGTGCCATGGGCATCGTCCTGAATGCGCCGATCAGCGACTTAAACCTCCTCGCCGTGACCAAGGTCGTGGATATTCCGGTCATCATCACGGTCATCAGCGAAGAGACCAATATCGCCGCGCGCCTTGCAAGCGGCGCGAGTATCCTGAATGTCGCGGCAGGTCCCGGCACCGCGGCGCTGGTACAGAAAATCCGCCGCGATTTTCCGGAAGTCCCGATCATTGCGAGCGGCGGCAATACCGAAGAGAGCATTCAGGCAACCATCGCGGCCGGCGCCAATGCGATCACCTTCACACCGCCCTCCACCGCCGAGCTCTTCAAAAGTATGATGGCCAAGTATCGCGAATCTTGACAGAACTGCTCTGCTATTCTATACTGAGCCTGTAGTCTTCAGGGCAGGGTGAAAGTCCCTACCGGCGGTACAGCCCGCGAGCCGAAAGGCATGATCCGGTCAGATTCCGGAGCCGACAGTATAGTCTGGATGGAAGAAGCAACGCACCCTCCATAGTCAAAAGTCCCTTGGAATGGAAATTCCAAGGGCTTTTTTCTACTTGCCCCGAGCTTTACGCCGGGGCTTTTTTCATTGCCGAAAGGAGGTCTCATGCACGAAACTTTTATGCGCCGCGCCATTTCGCTCGCAGAGCGCGGCCGCGGTCACACCGCGCCGAATCCGCTGGTCGGCGCAGTCCTCGTACGGGACGGCGAAATCATCGGCGAGGGCTATCACGCCGTCTACGGCGGCCTGCACGCCGAGCGCGCCGCGCTCGAAGACTGTCGGCAGCGCGGCCTCTCTCCGACGGGTGCCGCACTCTATGTGACACTGGAACCCTGCTGTCATACCGGCAAGCAGCCCCCCTGCACCGAGGCGATTCTCGCTGCCGGCATCCGCGCGGTGTTTGTGGGAAGCAGCGACCCGAACCCGCTGGTCGCAGGCAAGGGCATTGCCGCGCTCCGGCAGGGCGGTATCGCCGTCACGGAACATGTGTCGGAATCCGCGTGCGATGCGCTGAACGCTCCCTTTTTTCACCACATCAGAACCGGCCTCCCCTTTGTCGTTCTGAAATACGCGATGACACTCGACGGCAAAACCGCCTGTGCCTCCGGCGCGTCCCGCTGGATTACCGGCGAGGCCGCGCGCGCGGAGGTGCACCGGACCCGCGCTGCGGTGGGCGCCGTGATGGTCGGCATCAATACCGTACTGCAGGACGACCCTCTCTTGACCTGCCGCATTCCGGGCGGGCGAAATCCGCTCCGTGTGATCTGTGACTCCGGTCTCCGGACACCGCTTGACAGTGCCCTCGTAAAGACCGCCAAAGAAGTCCCGACCTTGCTCGCCTGCTGCGTGAGCGATACGGCCCGCCACAAAGCCTATCTTGCCGCCGGCTGTGAAGTCCTCACCTTTCCCGGCAAGCGCGTTGACCTCCGCGCCCTGCTCACAGCGCTCGGCGCGCGCGGCATCAACGAGGTGCTGGTCGAGGGAGGCGCGGAACTCGGCTGGGCCCTGCTCAGCGCCGGTCTCGTGCAGCGCGTACAGGCCTATATCGCCCCGAAACTCTTCGGCGGGAAAACCGCCCCCTCGGCGCTCGGCGGAAGCGGCGTGCCGTACCCACCGGATGCGTTTGCCCTCAAAAATCTGCACATCCGCTCTATTGGCGCCGATGTGTGCATCGAAGGAGATCTCTGATTATGTTTACCGGCCTCATTGAGGAGCGCGGCACGCTTCTCAACTTTTCCGAAAAGCATCAGCTCACCATCGCCGCTCAAACGGTGCTTGAAGGCCTCTCTATGGGAGACAGCATCGCAGTCAACGGCGTCTGTCTCACCGTCGTCTCTTTCACCGCGCAGTCTTTTACGGCAGATGTCATGCCGGAGACGCTGCGGCGCTCGAATCTCGGTATGCTTCGCGCAAAAAGTCAGGTCAATCTGGAGCGCGCGCTCCCGGTCAACGGGCGCCTCGGCGGGCACTTTGTGAGCGGCCACATCGACGGCACCGGCGAACTGCTCGGCATCCACTGCGAGAATAACGCCCTGCTCTTTTCGATTCGCGCAGTCCCCGCTATCTTACAGGGCGTCGTCGAAAAAGGGTCCGTCGCAATCGACGGCATCAGCCTGACGGTAGTCTCCGTCGACAAGGACCGATTTTCGGTCTCCGTGATTCCGCACACAGCCGCAGTCACAACCCTCGCCGCAAAACGGCCGGGTGACATGCTGAACCTCGAGACCGACCTGCTCGGCAAATATGTGCTGCGCGCCCTCTCCCTCGCAGAGGAGGGCGGTGCAGACGCAAAGAGCCGGATCAGCGAGGACTGGCTTCGCAAACTCGGTTACTGAAACCGTTTGCCACAATAAGAGAAAGGACTTCTGCCATGGGATTTTCAACGATTGAACAGGCGCTCTCGGATCTTCGCGCCGGAAAACTGATTGTCTGCATCGATGACCCCTCACGCGAAAACGAGGGCGACCTGATTTGCGCCGCCGAATTTGCCTCCGCGGAACTCGTGAATCGGATGGCCGGACTTGCGCGCGGCCTGATCTGCCTCCCGGTGGCCGCGGACTATGCAAAAAAGCTCGGGCTGCCGCCGATGTCCGCCGTAAACAGCGATAACCACGAGACTGCCTTTCTGGTCTCGATTGACCATATCGAGACCACGACCGGCATCAGCGCCGCCGAGCGCGCCCTGACCGCAAGGAAACTGGTCGCCGCGGACGCCGTTCCCTCGGATTTCCGCCGCCCGGGACACCTCTTTCCGCTCCTCGCGCGCCCGCACGGCGTGCTCGCGCGCCGCGGCCACACCGAGGCGACCGTTGACCTCTGCCGCCTCGCGGGACTAAAGCCGGCCGGCCTCTGCTGCGAGATAATGCGCGAGGACGGCGAGATGATGCGGACCAAAGAACTGCTTGCCTTCGCCGAGCGCGAGGCCCTCAGCATCATCAGCATCGAGGACCTGGTCCGCTACCGCGAGCGCTACGACTACGCGCTCGAAGAAGTTGCAAACGCTTCCCTCCCGAGTGCCTTCGGTGACTTTCAAATTCACGGCTTTCTCGATCCGCTGAGCGGGCTCGAACACCTCGCGCTCGTCAAGGGCGATATTGCCGGAAAAGAGGCAGTGCTCTGCCGCATGCACTCCGAGTGCATGACCGGCGATGTCTTCGGCTCGAAGCGCTGCGACTGCGGCGAACAGCTGCAGCGCGCGCTCCGGCAGATTGAGGCGGCGGGTGAGGGCGTGCTCCTCTATCTCCGCCAGGAGGGACGCGGTATCGGCCTCCTCAACAAGCTGAAAGCCTATGCGCTCCAGGAACAGGGGCTCGACACCGTCGAGGCCAACCGCGCGCTCGGCTTTCCGGACGATCTCCGGAACTACGCCCCGGCGGCCGCCATGCTCCGTGCCCTCGGCGTGCGGTCTCTGCACCTTATGACCAATAACCCCGATAAAATCGCCCAGCTCACGGACTTCGGCATTCCGGTTGCGGCGCGCGTCCCGCTCGAAATTCCCGCAAACCGCCATGATATCCGCTACCTCCGCACCAAGCGGCACCGCATGGGGCATCTTTTGGATGCGACCCTGCTCCGCGAGAGCTGCTGAACCCCTTTGCGAACAGACACCCAGAAAACCGAATCCGTGAAAGAGAGGATACTGCCATGAACCTTTACGAAGGAAGCTTACATCTCGAGTCCCCCGAAAAAATCCGCATCGGTATCGTTGCGGCGCGCTTTAACGATCTTGTGGTCTCCCGTCTGATTGACGGTGCGGAGGACGCTCTGCTCCGCCACGGCGTGCTCCCCGCACAGATTTCACTGGTCAAGGTGCCCGGCGCCTTTGAGCTTCCGCTCGTCGCAAAAAAAATGGCGGAGAGCGGCAAGTACGACGCGGTCCTTGCGCTCGGCGCGGTCATTCGCGGCGATACCGACCACTATACCTATGTCTGCAACGAAGTCTCCAAGGGTCTGGCCGCTGTCGGCCTGGAGAGCGGTCTCCCCGTGCTCTTCGGGGTTCTGACCTGCGACACGCTCGAGCAGGCGCTGCTCCGCGCGGGCTCGAAAGCCGGCAACAAGGGCTTCGAATGCGCGGTCGCTGCGCTAGAGATGATTTCTCTCTTAGAGAAACTCTGATCCTGCCTTTGCCGCAATGACCGCTTGCGAGAATGGCACAAATTCGGAACAAGCTTTTCGGCGAACACCGGAACTTACACGCTCGCTTTCCTCCCGACGCGCTCGGGGAGAGTAAAGCGTAGTTCTTCTTGCAACTTATCCAAACAAGAGCTCGTCTCCGGTCTTTCCGGCGACGAGCTCTTTTCCTGTCCTGAAACCCTGCCTCTTTCAATTCAATCGCGCTCTGTCTTCACCGCTTTCTCTCTATCTTGCCCGCGCTTATTTCCTGTTGCGCCGCCGCGCCCGTTTTGCCGCGGCGATGACCTTGTTTCGCCCGGTTTTGCATGTTAGTATCAAATGCGATTAACGCTACGCTATCAATTCAAGATATATCGGGAGGCTGTCATGACTCTTCAGCAAATCTATTATCTCACAGAAATTGCCGATGCCGGCAGTATCAACCGCGCCGCGGAAAAACTCTTCCTCTCACAGCCTGCTCTCACGAACGCCGTCAAAGAGGCCGAGGAAGAACTGGGCTTCCGTCTCTTTAACCGCAACTCGCGCGGCATCAGCCTGACACCGGACGGCACGGAATTTCTGGCGCACGCGAGAGAACTTCACCAGCAATATGAGCTCCTGATGGATCGCTTCGGCGCTTCCCGCCAGATCCGGCAGCGCTTTTCCATCTCGACCCAGCACTACTCCTTTGTGACCCAGGCCTTTGCCAATATGACCCGACACTTTGACACGAATGAGTACCAGTTCTCGGTGCTTGAGACCCGCACGATCGATGTAATCCGCAACGTCATCAGCGGCAAATCCGATGTCGGCATTCTCTACGAGAGCAGCTTTAACCACCGCTTTCTCTCGAAAATTTTCCGCGAGGAACTGCTCGAATTCCACCCGCTGATTGAGTGTAACGCCTATGTCTATCTTTACAAAGACCACCCGCTGGCCTCCCGCGCCTCGATTAGCTTCGAAGAACTGCAGCCCTACCCCTGCATTCAGTTTGACCAGGGCGAAGACAGCTCTGCTTTTCTCGCCGAGGAAATTTTGAGCGACCGCGACTACCCGCGCGTCATCAAGACCTCCGACCGCGCGACCAACTTAAATCTTATGCGCTCCATTCAGGGCTACACCCTCTGCTCGGGCATCATAAGCCGCGACTTAAACGGCTCCGACTATGTCGCGATTCCGTTTCGCGAAGACAGGCACAATAAAAATCAGACCATGCGGATCGGTTACATCCTGAAAAAAGGAACCGTTCCGAATGATCTGATGCTTCATTTTCTCGAAGAAATTGAGCGCTGCCTCAGCGCTGAGCGGACGGCGGTGTGAGCGCGCGCATCGCGTTCAGCACGGCAATCACCGTCACACCGACATCGCCGAAGACTGCTTCCCACATATTCGCGAGACCGAAGATGCCGAGAATCAGGACCGCCGCCTTGACAATCAACGCAAAGGCGACATTCTGCCGCACGATGCGCACCGTCTTTCTCGAAATGCGGATGATGTCCGCAATCTTCGAGAGCTCGTCGTCCATGATGACAAGATCCGCAGCCTCGATGGCCGCGTCGCTGCCGAGCGAGCCCATTGCAATGCCCACATCCGCGCGCATCAACACCGGCGCGTCATTGATGCCGTCGCCGACAAAGCCGATCTTTTCGTTCTTCTTCTCGGCCGCGAGCAGAGCCTCGACTTTCTCAACCTTATCCGCGGGCAGCAAGTCGTGATAGACCGTGTCGACACCGACCTCCGCGGCAATCGCCTCTGCGGCATCCTTCCGGTCGCCGGTCAGCATGACCAGCTTCTCGATGCCGACTTCGCGGAGCTGACGGAGTGCCGCCGCGGCGCCCGGCTTCACGACATCCGCAATGATGATATGTCCCACATAACTGCCGCCGTGTGCGGCGTATACCACGGTTCCGTGCTCCTTGACTGCCGAAAAGGCAATGTCACGGCTCGCAAGGAGCTTTTCATTGCCGAGAAGCAACTCTCTGCCGTCCAACATGCCCTCGAGTCCGTGCCCGGCCGCCTCATGCATCTCACCGAGACGCGCGCGGTCAATTTCACCGCCATAGGCCTGTAAAATGGATTGGGCAATCGGATGCGAAGAGAGGCTCTCTCCGTGCGCCGCCATCGAGAGAAGTTCCTCCTCGCTGCACCCTTCCGCGGGGTGAATCCCGACCACACGGAACTCTCCCCGGGTCAGCGTACCGGTCTTATCAAAGACCAGCGTCTTTAACTCCGCAGTGGTCTCGAGAAAGTTAGAGCCCTTGACGAGAACGCCGCGCTTTGACGCCGCACCGATGCCGCCGAAGAAGCCGAGCGGCACCGAGATGACCAGTGCGCAGGGACAGGAGACAATTAAGAAAATGCAGGCGCGCTTTATCCAGGACGCCGCCGGAGCGCCGAAGAAAAGTGGCGGGATCAGTGCCAGCAGGAGTGCCGTGACCGTCACGATCGGTGTATACCAGCGCGCAAAGCGGGTGATGAAATTTTCCATGCGGGTCTTCTTCTCGCTCGCGCTCTCGACCAGCTGCAGAATCCGCGAGACCGTCGAGTCCTCATAGGCCTTGCTTGTCTTCACGCGAAGTGCGGTCTCCCCGTTCACACAGCCGCTGATCACCGCATCGCCGGGGCGCACCTCGCGCGGCACCGGCTCACCGGTCAGCGCCGCCGTGTCGAGAAAAGAACTTCCCTCGAGGACAATGCCGTCGAGCGGCACCTTTTCGCCGGGGCGGATCAGAATCATCTCACCGACCTCTACCTCATCCGGATCCACTTCCTGGATTTTCCCGTCCCGCTCCACATTGGCCGATTCCGGCGCAATGCTCATCATCGCCGTAATCGAAGCTCTGGATTTTCCGACCGCCAGCGATTCAAAGAGCTCGCCGACCTGATAAAAAATCATGACCGCGCAGGCTTCCGAATACTCGCGGATGCCGAAGGCGGCGACCGTCGCAATCAGCATGAGAAAGTTTTCGTCAAAGACCTGGCCGTTCCGGATATTTTTGAGTGCCTTGACAATGACATCCTGCCCCACCAGGAGGTACGGCACCAGAAAGAGCGCGGCGCTGCACCATTCCGGTATATGCAGTCGTTCGGCTGTGCCGCTCTTCTCAAAAAGCAGCAGCGCCACATAGCACGCCACCGCAATCAGAATGCGCCGAAGCAACGCCTGTTGTTTGCGATTCATGCCGCTTCCTCCTATCTATCAGCGCGCCACCGTAAAGTCCGCCTCAACCTGCTGTCCGGCCCGGATTGCGGCATCCAAAACCTGCTCAAACGACGCGTCCTCCGCCTCAAGTGTGAACTTCTGCATCAGGAAATTCACCTTCACATCCACGACGCCGTCCACCTTCCGGATAGCATCTTCCACCTTCTGCGCGCAATTTGCACAATCAATCTCACAAGCAAACTTCTTTTTCATCTTTCGTCTCCTTATTCTGCAATGTGTTCCAAGCCCTGCCCGATCATCGTGCTCACATGGTCATCGGCGAGCGCATAGATCATCGACTTCCCCTCGCGGCGCGCCTGCACCAGCCTCGCCTGCTTTAACAGTTTCAGCTGGTGGGAAACGGCCGACTGCGTCAGGTTCAGACTCTCCGCGAGCTCATTCACGCCGTACTCTCCCGAAAACAGGCGGTATAGAATGCGGATTCGCGTCGAATCCCCGAAAACCTTAAAGAGCTCGGCGAGATCGTAGAGCTGATCTTCGCTCGGCACCTGCTGTCTGACTTTCTCCGGCATATCTCCTCCTCTGAATTTGCAAGCATCTATCACATTTGAACATATGAGCATTTGTTCATTTGTTGATTCCAGAATACCCTCTTTTCCGGAAAAGTCAAATTTTTTTAACTTTAGAGGCGCTAATTTTTGTTCGCGTTACGCCTCTGCATCCGGCACTGTCTCCGTATGCTTTTTTTCATCCCAGTCACCCTGTACGGAAAGCTCATCCAGCGTATTGCCGTAAGGCGGCAGGCAATTCTCCATAAAATCCCGAAGCTCCGGCAATTCTACAGCGAGCCGCTTAAGCTCTGCCTCTATGCTGCGCTTTGCCGTACGGAACTCGGTGTTACCCGCACTCTCCTCCTCCAGGCACTTAATATAGGCCGAGAGCTTATCCGCTGCCTTGACGAGCCGCCAAAGATAGAGTTCTTCCTCTCCGCCTTCTTCCGCTGCGGTGACCACACCGAGTAAGGGCGCATAGACCGCCGCGAGATCCTTCGGCAGACGCGCAAGTAAACTCTCCGTCGCCCTCTCCTCCGCCGCATGATACGCTTCGCGGAGCGCCGCGCTGCCGTACTTGACCGGCGTCGGCATATCGCCGGTAATAATCTCGCTCGCGTCGTGGAATAAACCGATCACGGCCGCGCGCTCGGCGTTTAGCTGTCTGCCGTGGCGCAAATTTCCGATCTCACAGAGCGCATGGGCGAGAATCGCGACCTCGGCCGCATGCTCGCTCAGGTTCTCGCGCCGGCTCGCCCGCATCAATGCCCAGCGGTCAATATACTTCATGCGCGCAAGCGCCGCAAAAAATGTAACTGCCATTGTTTTCCTCCCTCTTCTGCTCTGTGCCCCCCGCTGCTCTCCTAAGCAGCCTGAAGCACGGCACAAAAAGAGGCGCCCCTTCGGGCGCCTCTCGTGATTTACTCTGCCAGCTCCTCGAGCTGTGTCAGCAGTTCATCAAAGTACTTCATCGCGTCCTCAACCGGCTTCTCGGTCGAAAGATCCACGCCTGCAATCTTCAGGATACTGACCGGATCGTCCGTGCAACCTGCGGAGAGGAAGCGGATGTAATCCTTGAGTGCCGGCTCTCCCTCGGTCAGGATGCGCTTTGCGACCGCAACCGAAGCCGCAAAACTCGTCGCGTACTGGTAGCAGTAGAAGTTCATGTACATGTGCGGCACACGGCTCCACTCCTCGCCGATCAGCGGGTCGGATATCATAGCCGGACCGTAGTACTCCTTGTTCAGGCGGAGATAGAGCTCGGAAAGCGTATCCGCCGTGATCGGCACACCTGTCTCCGACATCCGATTGCTCTCGATTTCGAACTCTTCGAGCATTGCCTGGCGGAACAGCGTGCCCTTGAAGCTGTCAAGCATGTGGTTGATGAGATACGCCTTCTCCTCGCGGGACTCCGCCTTACCGATCAGGTAGTGGTTCAACAGGACCTCGTTGGTAATCGAAGCGACCTCCGCGACAAACATCTTATACTGTGCGTTGAAGAAGTCGTGACTGTGGTCGGAGTGCCAGAAGTGCATTGCGTGACCCAGCTCATGCGCAAGCACAAAGGCATCTTCAAAGGTATTGTTAAAGTTCATCAGGACAAAGGGATGGGTCGCATAGACCGAGTTGCAGTATGCGCCGACACGCTTGCCCTCGTTCTCGACCGCATCGATCCAGCGGTTCTCAAACGCCTCGCGGAGCAGCTCAAGGTAGTGCTCGCCGAGCGGTGCAAGACCCTCGAGCAGCATCTCTTTTGCCTCCTCGTAAGTCACGCTGCGCTCGTAGTCCTTTAACATGTTCGCGTAGATATCGTACATGTGAAGCTCATCCACGCCGAGCATCTTCTTTCTGAGTGCCATATAGCGGTGGAAGGGCGCAATATTCTTGTGAACGCTCGAGAGCAGCCGCTCACAGACCTGCGGAGACACATTGTCTCTGCCGACCGCCGCCTCAAAGGAGCTCTTATAACCTCTCGCCTTCGCAAAGAAGAAAAGCTGCTTCATCTGCGCATCGTAGAGCGACGCAATGGTGTTGCGGAAGCTCTTATAGGTTCCGTAGTACTGCTCAAAAACTTCCTTGCGGAGCTCACGGTTCGGAGATGCCTCGAGCAGCGTAAATCTGCCGTTCGTGATCTGCACTTCCTCGTCGCCGTCCTTCACCGTCGGAAACTTCATGTCCGCATTCTGGAGCATCGAGAAACTCTGATAGGGGGCGAGGGCCATGATGTTTGCCGCCGCGAGCAGCTTCTCCTCGCTCTTATTCAGCGTGTGCGGCGCAAGGCGAATCGCATCGTCAATCGTAATCTTAAATGCGCGGAGCGCCGGGCAGCTCTCGTAGTAGGTGTTCATCTTCTCCTCGCCGAGCGCCAGCACTTCCGGCTCGATAAAAGCCGTCTTCTCGAGGATCTTTACATCCGCACTCTGTGCTTTCTGTAAAAGCGCGAGGTTGTCCGCATTTCCGGTGTCCACATCACTCCGCATCATCGCATAGCCGAAGAAGCGGTAGTCTGTCTTCTTGCACTCCTGGTAGAGCTCATAGACCTTTAAGAGCACCTCTGCACCGTCGCCGAGTTTTCCCTCATAGCCTGCAATTTCGTCCGCAAGGGCGAGGCCGCGCTTCAGATCTTCTTCAAAGGCCTGTACATCCGGGTAGACATCCTCCAGCTTCCAGGTTTGTTCCACCGCAACTTCACTTCTCTTGGGCAGCTTCTGTTCCATTGGGTTCTCCTTTCGAGAGCAACTGTTGACTTCTGTATCATCGTACCAAAAAGAAAGTGCTTTGTGAATCCGTTTTGTGTGTTTTACACAATCAAGGTCTTAAACAGATCTATCATGTTCAATATGTCACGTTTTATGAAAGTATGCTATAGTTATATGGCATAGAAAGGAGATATGTCATGAATCGAAATCGCTTGCTTATCATCATTTCCTCGGCTGTTGCAATTCTCGGAGCCTTCCTCCCCTGGGCGAGTGTCTCTGCCGGATTCTTCGGCGCCATGAGCATTCGCGGCACCCAGGGCGACGGGACCTTCATCGCAGTACTCGGCGTTATCGCGATTGTCCTCGCCTGTCTACAGGACAATAAAACAGCGCTGCCGAGAAACTTTGCAACCGGCGTTGCCGTCATCGGCGCACTGCAGACCTTGATTATGCTGATCAACCTCCTCAACCTGAGCCGCGTGTTCGGTTCACAGGGCGCTGCGCTGAAAAGCTACGGCGTCAGCGTTCACATTGGCATCGGCTTCTTGTTCGACCTCCTCGCCGGTATTGCGACCGCCGTTTTCGGCGCAATGGCACTCTCCGGCGGCAAGCTCTCAAAGGACACACTGACCGAGGTCATGGATGCGAGCAAAAATCTCTCCAAGACCGTCGCACAGGCGACCACTACGGTTGTAAAGTCCGCTTCCGAGGAAATCAAGAAGGAAAGTGAGAAGCTGAAGGAAGCCAAAGAAGCGAAGGCCGCCGAAGCCGCACAGGCAGAAAACGCTGCGACAGGTACGGCGCTGCCGGAAAGTACAACTCCCGCACCTGAAGGACCGGAAGTTCCCACCGCCGAAAACGGCACCGAAGAACCGCCCGCACAGGACAGCGCTCCCGACAATTCCGCGCTCTAAGCCGACATCACCGCAATCCTCTTTTCAAACCGGCACAGTCCGAGCAGACTGTGCCGGTTTTTCTTTCGCTCCCCCTCGCCCCTGTACCAATGTCATGATTGCAGCTACCGCGCATGCACACTATACTGGATAACGTTCCGCTTTGCGGACCCGACCGAGCGCACTGCGCTCCTACGAAAGGACAAGCATGAAATTTCAATCCGTCAACGAATTCTCCCACTTCTCTTTTTCCGACTGTGTACTCACAGGAATCGAATTGAACCCTGCCGGCATACAGCTCACACTCGAGGCACTCATTGTCCTCCCGGAAAATTCGCAGAATACAAACTTCACCAAGAGCTATGCGGGGCCCGTACAGTTGCGCCTCATCGGCGGACAGCTGACGGAAAGTGTCAAAGAAGGCTACCGCTACCGCGATGCCGACGGAAAGCTCCTCGAATCCGTCCCGGACACCGTGCTCTCCCCGGCCGAAGTCGAGGCGCTGTTCCCCTCGTTCCGCGATGTGTACCTCTTCCAGATTCTCAGCGAAACAAGAGCCGACGGCCGTGTTCTCTTGGAACTCGGCATCGAATTCCCGCAGGCCGAAGAGTTTGATACGCTCGTCACCCCCTCCTACCGGATTGGTATCCGCTGCGAAAAGGCTGTCTTCGGCTGGGACTACTATATGAACCGCGTGGAGAGCTGAGCCGGAATGATTCTTTGGACTTGTCAGGAAGAAGCCGTCTACCAGCAACTTCTTAAAACCGGCGTCTATCGCTGTGATTTTAATCTCTCACTGATGAAAGACTGTCGCGAGCAGTACGACTGGCTGGTCCGGCAAATGAGACGGCGCATCGGCCCGCCGCCTGACGAGGTCACTTATCCGGTCTGGGCCTTCTATCAACAGGACGGCAAACACCGTAAGCTAGATCTCCGCAGAGAGCGCTGGGCGTTCGGCTGCAACGGGACTCGTTTTGCCTGCCTCGAAATCGAAATTCCCGACCGAGATGTTCTTTTATCCGATTTTGACTACTGGTGTATCATCTTAAACAACGGCCTCCTCTCCGATACCGAGCACGAAGACCGTTGCCTCGAGACACACTACGAGGCGCTTTCCCCTTCCGAGAAGCGCCGTATGAAAGAGAAAAATTGGGAGCGCGTCTTTGATCTAAGCCCCTTAGACAACGAATGGATGCCGCCAAATTTAGTCCCCCTCCCTCAGACACAGACATAACAAAATAAAAGGACAGAAAAGCGTGATTTCGCTTTTCTGTCCTTTTTCGTTACAACAAACTCACATTACGGCAAAATCTCAAGCCAGTAGCCGTCCGGATCTTCGATGAAGTAGATGCCCATCGCCTCGTTTTCGAAACAAATGCATCCCATCTCCTTGTGCTTTTTGTGAGCCGCCTCAAAATCGTCCGTCCGAAATGCAAGGTGAAATTCGCACTCGCCGAGGTCGTAAGGCTGCGGATGGTCCTTCAGCCAGGTGAGTTCCAACTCAAATTCCCCGACCTCGCTCTTCAAATACACGATGATGAAAGCGTCCGTTGTCTTTCGTCTCACCTCGTGTAAGTCGAGGGCTTCGCTGTAGAAGCGGAGGGAGCGCTCCAAATCCGCAACATTCAAATTCTCGTGTATCATCTTAAACTTCATATCTCTTCTCCTTTCGCTGTCTCCGTGTTTTTGATGCGGGAGCTATACCTCGGGTATTCCGTGAGAAAACGCTGAATCACACTCGGCTCTCCCCAGTAGTGTATCGGAAAGACCGCATTGCAGTCCACACGTTCCAGGAAATACAAGAGCCCGTCCGCATAGTGCGCTTCCAGTCTCGGATCGAGCGGCACAAAGGCAAGATCAAAATGTCTGCCCTTGATTTTTTCAATCTCCGCGTGAAAGATTGCGCGGAGCTCTCGGTTCTCCTCCTCCGGTTCTCCCTCCCAATACCAGTCGTTCAAATCACCGCCGTGGTAAATGCTTCCCTCTCCGGTGCTCACGATAAACGCGACGCCACTGTCGTTGGAAAGTAGCGTCTCGACCTGAATCCCTCTCTCAAGCCGATAGCATTGATCGGGATCCACAAAACAGCGCTCTATCTTCGACAACCGCTTTTCATCGCTGATATCGTTTGCCAACACCGCCCGGTAGCGCAGGCCCCTCTCATCGAGAAGGTCAAAAATCTTCGGATTATAGTGATCCCCGTGACAGTGGCTGCAAAATACAAGTACTTCTTTTTCCCTGTCGAGCGGTGGCAGCTCACCCTTATAATAGTCAAAAATAAAGTAGCGGTCTTTCTCTTCCAACAAAAAACCGCTGTGGCCTAAGTATGTCACTTTCATAAGAACCTCCTCTTTCTTTCACGCTTCCCGCCGACTTTCTCCGGTCGCATAGTCAATCACAATACCCGGCTGTACATTGTAGAGAAACACATGGAAGCGGATTCCTCCCTTTTCCAAGGACTCTGCCTCCAGTTCTACGCCGCGCGCCACCAGCTCATCTCCGGAAAAGACAGGTGTTGCCCGGTAGAGGACAGCGCCGCCGCCGTTTTGGATAAAATCTCCGACCTGCTTCTCATAGGGCAACATGCCCTCCACATTCAAATAGCGCGTGCCTGTAATCAGGTTATTCGGATTCGCATTTTCTCCGGAGAGCATGTAGGCAATCAGATGACAGCGGTTATAGAGGAATTTCCCGTCAATCAAATCATCATAACGCACTGTGTGCCAACCGCTCGGACGCACCATGCCGATGCTGCCCCGCGGTTCTGTCGGCATCGTCTCTTTGGTCAGAACCGCAAACGCACTGCCGCAGCGCCCGAGGGCGTCGAGCGCAGCATAGGACTCATAGCCCTCCTTGGCCCGCGCCCTGCCGAGTTCCCGCTCCTCCGCCGTAAAGTTCGGGACTCCGCGGTTGATGTCGACAGCCGCCTGTCCCGTATAGCTGCCCGCTGCCGAGAGCACCGGAAATTCCGACTCTCCGGGCGGCGGCACAATGACACCGATCGCCTCACTGCTCTCTGAAACAGCGTCCACGCTCTCCTGTTGTACCGCTATCTCAGCTGTGCCCGCTCCGACTCGGAACGCGGCCGCCGTCAACAGAAGTACCAGTAGCGTTGCGACACTTCGAAGCGTTCTCTTCCGTAATTTGTGCTTTCTTCTTGCCATCTCCGCCTCCTGTCTATGCCGAAAACCAGTATACCATATTCGCGGTATATGCCTCGCAGGGGCTGTCTTACGGATACGCGTCTATGTTGCGGAGGAGAGGATTTTGATGATTCTGTCCTTGCAGCAACCAAAGCTGCTTCGCTTCCGAAATAGGTATCAAAAATCAGAGTCTTGAACGGAACATTCCGGTGTCTCGGAACCGCGCGTGTAATTCTTCCAATCCATGTCTTAAGCTCTCCGGCGCGAAGTCGTCGTGACTGTCCGGCCAACCGTCAGACCGCTCATAAGGAGTCGCCGACTCTTTTCGATTTTTGAATTTACACCATTATATGGGCATTACCGTAAATGGTTTTCGCAGATCCAATCTATAATATGTTTTCCTGTCATTGCTGTTCCCCACAATTCTGTTTTCAGTTCGTTTTCTATGGATGCAAGCAGATCATATCAGGAACCGCTATGACAGGTGGTGTAGTTTGGTAGGCAATATTAAAGCATTTCGCAGAAACGCGCAGCCACACGAAGTGTGATCTTCAAAGGGTCTAGGAATGATCCCAGCAAGCGATTGGAACAAAAATAGCGTTTCAATCATTGCTTGCCCAGTAGCGAAAAAAGGAATCATCCTATAAAAAGGCAAATATTAAATGAACTGTCGTGAATTTGCATCAGGCCATGATTGACTTTGTTCACTTTGAGGACTATGATAAAATGTAATATATTTTAAGCGCCCGTAAGGAGTAAATTGGCGAGGTAACCAATGAAATACCTATCTACAACTGAGCTATCAAAGAAATGGGGAATTGGGAGAAGAAGGATCCAAATATTATTCGCAAATGATCGCATCCCAGGCGCAAGGCTAGTTGGAAACACATGGATTATTCCAGAAAATGCAGAGAAACCAAAAGATGCAAGGATCAAGAGCGGGAAATATATTCGAATTCGAGAATAAGTATTCCTTTGATCTCTCCGATTAATTTGGTAAACGGGCAGGCACTAAAAGTAATGCGGTATGACTATATTACATTATTGGAATGGGGACTTTAGATATGGCAATACGTCTGTGGCCTCAAGACTATGAGCGCAAAGAGCATATAACAATAGAAGAAAAAGTGATGCGAATGAATCTGTCCGCCATAGCGAAGCATACGTAAGATCCGGGTCTTACGAAGATCAGGATGCTTTTATGGCGTATGGGTCTAGGGCAGCGGCATGGCAAAAACGTCATGAGGTCGAGTCTATGATTCAAAAATTATATACAAGACCTTATTTTGCCCATATCGAACTGCAGGAACAGGGATACGATGGCTCGGAACACTTTTATCTATCAGATAACGAATCCTTTAATGAAGTAATCAGTATTGGTCAAAATGGTCATCTTGTACCGTTCAAGCTGGATAAAGAGCGTCCCATTACATCTGCTCTGTTTCATTGCTATCAATCAAAGCATTCAGGCGAAGTACGTTATTGGGCAAATGGAGATGAGCTTGTTTTTCTCACTCTGCTGATCTGTGATGATGAGATTCAAAACAGAGAATTGCTGAATGTTATGCAGCTTTTCCCAGAGCAGGATGCGGTTTCTGTTAATGCAGATGAGCTTCTGGAACAGATACTGCAGGAGAACCGAAGCAATCCCATGCTTCGTAATATCATTGCAACACTACAGCAACAACAGTTTCGTATCATAGAGACCGATGTTGACAAAAGCTTTGTTGTACAAGGTTGTGCCGGTTCCGGAAAGTCGCAATGTTTGTTTCATCGTTTGTTCTTCCTGCGAGATGTACTGTCGGAGGATGGATGGAATCATGTTTTACTTCTCACCCCGACACAGCTGTTCCGAAACTATTCAGCGGATCTGATTCGCAGATACCAGCTGTCAGACATTAACGACTGCTCTATTTCTGAGCTTTACCGTTCACTGCTGAACCGTTATGATTCCCGCTTTCGGAACAGGCAGTATAAGTTTGAACTTTCAGAGGAGTATTTGCCAGATGGGTACCTCGAGACAGTTTACGATCCAGTAAACATTGTTCGTATAGATGCAGAGATAGATCGTGCCGTTGCAGGTTATGTTGAGGCTGGATGCAGGGCATTGGGGATTCCTATGCCCGAAACAATTGACGCTGATGTAATCTCCCTGCTTGTCGAACAGTTGGGATTGGCCATTGGGGAATTTGACAGCACAGAGTCTGTTTTACAGCAGGATCCGGAATACATAGAGCAAAGATCCCGCTATGAAAAAGCGCGAAAAACACTGAATTCGCTTCAACAATCAATAAGCCGGCTGACAAAGGAACATGAAGTATTAATTAATGATGAAACAGAAACCAGAAAACTACTGGAAGAATGGGGAGATGCAGTAAGAGAACGCACAGAATGGATTGAGCAGAGAAAAAAACGTATCGAAACAGCAGATAAGGCACTGGCTCATTTCGACAAGTGGCCTGGAGAAGATGGCGGAGCGGGAGCGCCTGCTCAATATATGCATCAGCTCTATGTGTTGCGTGATTTAACTGAGGGCAGATCATTTAAAGATGATGAAGAGTATCTTCTATTTCTGGATAATGAATTTTGTGCTCAGGCGGAACAGGAACTGAAAAAGAAGGTTGGTGATCAATCCGCAGATCAGTTCTTAGATGACTTAATCAAGCGAAAGAAAACCATTGAAAATCGCATAGCTTCTCTTACGCAGGATTCAATTCAAAAAACAGAAGCGGTGATTCAACTTGAAGAATGGCTCCGAAGCAAAGCTTCCCAATATGAGGGAGAGAAGTCAACGCGTATCCTTCGTAGAGCCGATATGGAGAGAGCGAGATATTTTCTTTCACGTATCGAAAGCAGCGTATTTGAACAGGAAGTATGGAAGGCCCTGGCTCCTGAAAAAGAACAGTATGGTATTCCTACAGTGGATATTGAAGATCTCGGAGAGAACCGTAGACGAGAGACCCGCATTCTGTATAAGTCAGATCTTTTATTTTACGTAAAGCTCTATTACCGCTTGCATGGTCTCTCTTCTCTTCCCCGATACACTTTACTGTGTATAGACGAAGGACAGGATTTGCACCAGGCCGATTATGAAATGCTTCAGACGCTGTTCCCGGATGCTGCGTTCAACGTATTTGGAGATACCGATCAGGTTCTGCATACGGCATGTGGAATCAGCAACTGGCAACAGGAAACCGGCATTGATATGGTGTTTTCTTTGGATCGGAACTATAGAAATGAAGCGAGTATTGTTGAATTCTGTAACCGCAAATTCGGCTGCACGATGAAGTACATTGGGCAGGCCAGAGAAAAAAGGATGCCGAAAGAACTTGGTAATATACGTGAGATCCTGCCAGTTCTTAACGAAAAGAATGTTGCAGTGATCGTAAAGGACCGATCGAGTTTTGATCGGCTGCATAAAATGATTGGAAACATGGTTCCTCTCGAATTCCTGGACACCAATTCGGATAGTTTGTCCGATGACCGGATTCCATGCTATTCAATATTCGCTGCAAAAGGACTGGAGTTTCCGGTGGTATTAGTTATATCGGATGATATGACTAATAATCAGAGGATCGTAGCATGCACCCGTGCGACAGAAAGGCTTTACTACTATGAGTAATGTATTAACAGATGAAAAGGCTGACCTTTCCCTAGCGGAAGTAAAGCCGGACCTGATTTCTGCTATAGAAGGGATGCTGCAGGTCTTAAATGCTGACAAAATACCTTCTCCGGAAAACTGCGCGGAATTACAGAGTTTGCTTCTCCATTATATAAACTCACTATCTAAAAAGAGCTATGTAGAAAAAGACCAGGTATATGATGTCCAAATTGAGTTTACCGATGTCACCGGAGAAGATGTAAAAAGCAATGACATTATTGCGGACTTGCTGCGGGATCAGGATTCAGTTGAGGCATTCTTCGTAATTGGGCTTCGAAAGCTCGCAAAAGAGGAGGAACTTCCGCTTTCTGAAAGTCAGGTTGCTGATTTGAAACACAAAGGGTACATTGCCACGTTAAAGCTAATCTCCTGTGATGAGAGTGTTTCATATCTTGCACTGACATCCAAAGGATGGCTCTGTTTTCAAAGAAGTTTCATCATTCAACAGCTGAGAAAAAAGCTTGGATATACAGCACTGCTATTGCCGGAATGGCTGGCTGTCCCTCAGCAGAAGTGGAATCAGATTGCTTTTAAAAGAGCCGCTGTTTTACGGGATTACTACATCAACATATTGGGAGCCAGAGATTTCATGATTTTCTCTTTTCCAGAGAACAATCAACTGCTCTTCGGCTGTTCAGCAGGCGAAACATCAGAACTTATATATACATGTGCGGGGTTAGAACATACTGCCTTTACGCTCGATGAGCAAAAAACATTATTGAACGTCATTAGGGCACAAGAAGTGGCTAAAGTTGCTCTGCTCTGTACCGATGAGAAGGATGGTAAAAACGCTTTGGCTTCTCTGAAGCTATCTTCTGCTCTGGCCAGGAAAGTTGATCTGATTACTATGGAGGAGAAACATGAATAAGGGTAATCCAAGCCTTGTGAGGCTTAAAAATCATTTAGAGACTGCACGGGATCTCCTTCAAAGTGATAGAGAACTTACAACAGATGCATGTAGAGATATTGAAGAAGATTTAGAGGCTGTCAAGGCACTGTCAGCTAGAGAACCCGCATGGGAGGAACAAGGAATGAACAAGGATTTCGAGGGACTTGTACAAGATTTCAATACATCTGCAAATGACTCAACGACAGTCTTACAGGAAATGTTACACGCAATTTCTTCGGGACGAGTACCTGAAGATGCAGATGTGAAAGCCTTTGATCAGAATATTCAGAAGCTTAAGGAGCAATATATTTCAATTGAAAAGTATGTATCATCGCAGATTACAGCTGAAGAAATGCCCGCTTCCGGAAGCCCTGTAGCCGAACTGGTTGAGGCTTTGAAGAACAGCAAGTCAATACAGTATCAGAAGCAGCTTGATGCGATGCGTCAGACCTTAGAATCATTTGTGTCTGTGAGATCCTTAATAGAGCGTTATGCAAATGCTCTCCGCCCCTACCAGGAACAGGCAGAGACATTACTTTCTCAGATTGCAGGACCTGCAGATGTCGAAATAGATGCGCTGGCGGACGGTATGCAGGGTCCGATTGCATTTATGGATGCGCTCGACTGTGAAGAATATGACTCGGAGGAAAGCTATGAGAAGCTGGAACTCGTTTCCCAATTCTTCCCCCATCAGGTACAGTTGGGCCTTGCAACAAAAAAGTACTCTGTTGATGCAGATGCCTTAATCGCAATCTCTACAGATATATCAACGGAGGAAGAATCCTCCGAAGGAAACTCTGTCGCAGCAGCAGATTCTACTGGTGATGTCGTTACAGAACCTAAACAGCACAGTTCATCCAAAACACAGAATTTGTCTCAGAATACAAAAGAAAGCACTGCTGAGATTGAGGGGGGCACAACTACTGAAAAAGTAATAGAGAATACAAGCGAGTCTGCGGATGATGTATCCACAGAGCCGGCAATTTCTGAATTTGTAAAAAAGCTCGAAGCATATGGCGGGCTTATTCATGATGGAGAGGACATTGGTCTTATGTCAAAAGATGTAAGTCCGTCGGAAGACAAGAAGATTTCGTCCAGCGTGTTTACGAATGAAATCCGGAAAATGAATGCTCCGGCAGCAAAGAAAATACTGGAGTGGGTCAGCAGCGCCGACTGTGTGTCTGCTGATTTGATGGCAGGTAAAGGCGTACCAGTGGATGTTGCTGACAGAACTCTTATTGACTTACAGAAAAAGGGGTATCTTCGTTTATACAAGTTGACTCCTGGCGGCAGCTTCTATTGTGCATCTCCGCGACTTATGAAAGCACTTGGTTACAAGGAGGCAAGTAAGTATATCGGAGTCCGCCAGCAAGCTGTGGAAGACTGGGGAGAGACCATAGAGGATAAAGCAACAAGTGCTGCTGCAAGAGTTGCATTTGCCAAGGTCTTTGCTGACGCTCATATTGAAGCAAGAACAAATTGGCCGGGGTCTAGGTTTACTACTTCTAATGCCACATTTACGGATGCCTTTTGCTTTAAATTATTTGATCCGGATTCACCAGAACGCTGCGTAGTGGCTGTGGGAGGATTTTGGGATTCCACAATCGAATGCGGCAACGAATGTGGCTTGATGCAAGATTTTATCAGTGACTGCAATGAGGTGGCGACAGTCATTTTTACAGGTGTTGATATTGAGCGGGCCCAGGCAATTGCATCAACATTTGTTGATGTTATGGATTATGATCTCTCTAAGACAAAGATTATTCTGTTTAGCCTGTCGACGCAAAGATATTTCGATGCCGCGTCCCATGAAGAAATGGATGTGACTGATGTCTTTACCATAAATGAGACGCGTATACCTGAAGACGAAACCAGCGATGTAATTGAAGCTGATGTTGATCAGGAAGATATTGAGAAGACAGAGAATAGTCAATCTTCAGATTTGACGAAGGATGCTGAAATAGCAGCGGATTCATACGAAGAAGAGACTGAGATTCCTGTTACAACAAACACTACTTCTCCGCAGGAAGAAGCAACAGACACACATACACTATCTGGAGCAGAATCGGCTGCAATAGATAAAAAGGGTGATGCCCAGGAATCGATCTCTATAGATACTGTGCGCGATAATATCTATCATATGCTTGCAAATCGACAGTTTTATGCTGCATCTGCATATGCTAAAACCTGTGCTCTTACTGATGAAAGCAGGAAGATATATGAAGTTCTTGCGTACGCAGTGAATGATCCCATGGCGCACTGCACATATTCAGCAGAGAACGCGTTTCAGTTGATGTCGAAACACAGTATATTCGATGACGCAATGGTGATTGCTACCGCGATGCGGACCTTTTTCTCAGATCAGATCCGATATGATTATCAGATCAAGGCTTTTTACGATGGAATCAAAGGGTATTCCCTCTGCGATCAGTTTCCGGCACTGAGCAATGTGCTGTATTCCCTTATGGAGTTCAAAGATGCTCATAAAAAGGGAATGGATGCGTACGCAGACTACCGTGCTAAAAGTCAGGCCGAGTTGGAGGCGGATATTACAAAGATTCGGAACGAAGCAAACAACTTCTACGATAATTTTGTAATCAGCCGGAAGAAAGAGAACGCAAGCCAGAAGCGTTTCCTGGAAACGAAGAAACTGCTGTTCTCGGTAAACAGTGATTTTGGTTTTCACATTAAAGCGATTGTTGACGGCGATAGAGAGATGCTGCCGCTGACGATGGAATTCTTGCAAAAGGAATTTCTTAAAGATGACGGGAACATCTCCGAGGAATCGATTAGCCCGGATAAAGTATGGGAATATATTGTTCGATTCTGGGAAAAAGCCGGGGATAATATGATGTACAGACGGCATACGGATCTGATGAGTCGTTTGCGCAGCAATATCACCAGCACGACGATGAATGCCGTTCAACTGCTTGTCCGTTGGTGTGTCCTTGTTGACCGGGCCAGCAACAGCTCTGAGGATGAAGGAAGCCTTGCTTACAAGCGTCAGCGTAAGCCCCTGCTGGAGGATATTAAAAAGTCAATAGATGAGATTAAAGCCGTCTGTAATGATGACATTGGGGAAGACGAAAAAGCCGGGCTGCAAATATTGATTAATACACTTGATGAAATATTCAGATGCCTGGATGCATCCTTTGACGAAAGCGAACGGCGGTATTTCTATTCTCCATTCCTTCTGACAGATGATATCATGCTGGATGAAACCTTCTTCCCGGATTTGGACGATCATGGCGCTTCTTTATCAGCGATAAATCCGGCAAACCGTATACTTGTGCATCTTCAGAAAATGGAAAGTGCAGGGCATGATTACGAACAACGTCTAAAAGATATCCTAGAGAACCAGGAAGACAATTATGGTACAGCGAAACTGCTGGTGAGTTATTTGTCGGATACGCAGCCTGCTGTCGATACCAGTGAGGTCTCCAGTGAAATCAGCACAGGAATCAATTATGCGAAAGATGAAGCAGAACGCAGAAAGAACGACTTCATAGGTGAACTTGAGCTTGCGCAGAGCTATGGCCAGATAGATAACTCCGAAGAAGATAAAAAGGAGAAAATTCTTCAGATTGTAGATGCCTGGTATGAGTGGGCAACGGATACGTCAAATTATGGCTTCTTCAAGAAGGTAATGCAGAGCTATCTGGCGAATATAAGTGAAGCAGCCAAAACGAGAGAGGCTGATCTTCTGGAACAACTGGAAACATTCAGAACCGCAAAAATTACCGGCCTTACGGCTGAGGCAAGGGAACGAAGAGCAAAACGCATTCAGGAAATGATCCGTATACAGAACTATACGGTTGCAGAAGTGTTGCTGGCTCGTACAGCCGATACGGACGACGAAAACGAAGATGTGATAGATGAAGATTTTCTGAAGGAATTTCTCGATAATTATGACGACTATTACAGGCCGGTGTCCAAACATAATTCGAGCTTCTCGAGTCTGGTTAGCAGCAGAACGCGTAATAAAGAGGAAAGAGGCGCCAAGCGTTTGGCAGATAACTGGCTTCCTGGAGGTAGCCGGCTTGGTACAGACCGCCTGAAAAATTTGTTAAGCTGCCTGGGTTTCAAAGTGGCATCTGTAAAAGATCAATATGTCGCTGGCCGGTTTGAAGGTTTTATTGTTATGACTGCTACAGCAACGGGAGGTCAAAAGGATAATTATACGCATCCTATTGCGGCCTTTGGTTCCGGTGCATCGCAGGAGGGTTTCCGCGTAGTCTGCATTAACGGAGGATATGATGCAGATGGATTGATTGATCTGATGAAGCAGATCGGAAATTCCAAGCATACATTGATTTTGCATGACTATGCTCTCACGCTGAGTGAACGCCGCCGCCTAGCCAGAAAAGCAAAGAATGCACTTGGCGATAAATTCTTTGGAGTAATCGACCGGACAATCATGATGTTCCTGGTACGGAATTACGATGAAACGAAAATCAATCGTATGCTGATTTCTCTCATTATGCCGTTTGGTTACTATCAGCCTTATGTGTGGGAATCTGTGAATGTGATGCCTCCGGAAATCTTCATGGGCCGAAAGATGGAACTGGAGCGCATCAAATCTCCTACCGGTGTCAATATTGTCTATGGTGGTCGACAGCTGGGTAAGTCTGCTCTTCTTAAGAAAGCAAAGGAAGATATTGACTTAAACGAGAATGGTGACCGAGCTGTTTACATTGATATTAAGGGGCTGAATTATGAAGAAGCCGCCAATAAGATCGGACATGAGCTTTATGATCAGTACGTCCTTACCACGGATATCGATACGACCGACTGGGGAGAACTGTCAAGAGCTATCCGCAGACGGCTTCAGGATCAGAATAGCAAAAAGATACCATATCTCCTCTTGCTGCTAGATGAAGCCGACACTTTCATCGAGAGCTGTGAAATCGTGAATTATAAGCCGATGGATGCACTTAAGGACATCCAGAATATTGGCGCAAACCGGTTCAAGTTTGTTATTGCCGGTCTCCGTAACATTGTTCGTTTTAAGCGGGAAGTGGCTCTCGGAAACAATAGTGTTCTGACGCATCTGGAATCGATGACAGTAAAGCCGTTTAACACAACGGAAGCCAGAGAACTGATGGAACTACCTCTGCATTATCTCGGCCTGCGGTTCCCGAAGGCTAAGGAGTCCTTGATCACATTGATTCTGGCAAACACAAACTATTTTCCGGGCCTTATCCAGATGTATTGCGCTAAATTGCTGGAGGCAATGAGGAACAAGGATTATGCAGGTTATGATGAAGTAAATACGCCGATTTACGATATAAGTGAATCGCATATTAAGAAGGTTCTTGCTGATCCGGAATTCATGCAGCAGATACGTGAAAAGTTTATCATCACCCTGCGACTGGATGAAGATAACTACTATTATCTGATTGCCCTGATCATGGCGTATCTGTATCACCAGAACGGATATAACACAGGTTATTCCGCTGTAGATATCCATAATACAGGACATGAGCTGGATATCAATAAAATTTCAGATCTGGATATCACAAAGCTTTCCGCTTTTATGGAAGAGCTCAAGGAACTGAATGTCCTGCGCAGTACAGATGATACCCATTATCTCTTTACGCGGTTCACTTTCTTCCAGATGATGGGAACAAGCTCTGAAGTGGAAGACAAACTGGCTGATTATATGGAGGCATAAAAATGGATCAGATTTGGTGGGGCAGAGTCCCTAATGCGATTGCTTTTGTCCAGCACATAACAGAATGTTTGCTGGCTGAAAAAAGCGTAATCCTTCAATCCGAACAAAGCATTCCATGGCATGACTCCTTGGTCGAACATATTAAAGAGTCTGTAACACAGCAGGACTCATCAAAGCGGTTTGAGGTTATCCTCCATGTCGATGACCCGGGATCATTTCTCTTAAATGAGTTTTGCAAAGCAGAAAAAAGGGCGGAATATCGCCCCACCAAGTCATTTGCGCGATTTTTGGCGGAAAGTGATGATATAGTTCTTCACTCTCGATACTTATGGGTTTATCTAGACTCTGCTAATGATTTGGATACGTGGTCGGCTTTTGCTTCTGAATATATAAAAGAGCGCGGCAAAAGCAAAGAGATGGCAGTGTTTATTCTGGAATGGAGCGGTGAACGTATAAAAAATTCCAGAAAAGGAGTTCGTCCGGTATCGTTGGAGGACTATATTAACGAATATGACCGGATGGTTTTTTCAATGCTGGCATCCTCTTCCGTTAAGGAGAACCTGATTGTCAAAAACTATCTTGCCGAGCTGTCTTCAAATGTTGCGGAAAATGATATAGAACTGCTTGCGTCCTGCATAGATAAACATGTTCGGTTTCTTCGAGACCCGTATACAGTAGTCAGGGAGATTGTTGACACCGAATACAGAAGTGATGGTTCAGAATACAGTTATCATGGAACAATAGAAAATATTGAGCACTGTATCTGGAAAGCACAGATCAAAACGATTTATCCCTTGATTGAAGAATTCCGAGGCACCTTTGTGGCCAAACATAGCGGCGCTATATCCAAAGAACTGCCTATCGAGTCGGCATATGGAGAAATGTATGAAGACCCGAAAGATGTTGAGCTTGGTACGTTAGTATACATGGCCGCGAATGGGAAAATTATTTTGACATCGGCGGATTATCATCAATTGAAAAAGAATAAGGATGCCCGAAATCAGCTTTCCCATTTGAATGTACTATCAATAGATGAAATCAGGGCGCTCTTAGAATAAAGACCATTCCTGCGAAAACAGGGATGATGATTGAACCAACGGGATCTGTGAGTTCTAGAAAGCCCAGGCTGATTTAAAATTCCAAGAACCCGTGCGTGAGAAAACACTTCAAAGCTATTTCCAGCGGAAAAGTCGTTCATGATGTTGTTGGGCGATAATAAACCTCCGTCGGAAAAGGTGCTGGCATAAGCAGAAAGTACAGGTGATGTAATGGCACACCATATATCGGTTCGTGTGCCTTGGCATGATAATGGGTGGAGGGACTCTGTTTGCAAGGAACCGTCTGCAAATATGGCATGCTTAAAGCTCAAAACATCACAGAGAATCATGACGATGCTTTTGAATGCAGTATATGCGGACAGTGTATGGTAGAACAGGAAGAGAAACTGCCCTGCATCAGCGAGGGTTGTGTACTCATGTCTGACCAGGAACTACATAAAAGCACGGTTCATCCTTATAAGCAGAATAATCCGCAGACGCATGGACATTTTCTGTCAACGGAAGTGATCTATCCTGCATACTCATTTCCTGCTCGTCCGTTCGCATGGCTGATGCATCCTAACATTGGTAATGCCCATATAATGGTGTAAATTCAAAAATCGAAAAGAGCCAGCGGCTCGTCCTTCAGGTATAATGTAGATTACCACAATCGACATAGTACCGAGGGAGGACGAACCAATGGCTCAACTCAATATTACATTGAATCAAGATGAAATTCTACAGTTACTTTTGGTAGATCGCGAGGAAGCATTCCGAAAGCTACTTCAAAGAACGCTCAATGACATCTTAAAAGTAGAATCTCAGGAACAACTACAGACGTCCCCTTATGAGCGCTCTGACAGCCGTCTGGACAGTCGCAACGGATTGCGTGCCGAAGATCTTAAGACACGAATTGGAAGAATTACACTTGCAGTTCCGAGACACCGTAACGTACCGTTCAAAACTCTGATTTTTGATAACTATTCTAGAATCGAAGCAGCTTTGGTGGCTGCAATGGCAGAGATGGTGGTGAATGGAGTATCTACCCGCAAAGTAAACAGAGTCATAGAGAGCCTATGCGGAACAAGTGTGTCTAAATCTTCTGTCTCAGAGATTTGTAAAAATCTAGACAAAGAAGTCGAATCTTTTAGAAATCGTCCGTTGGAGGGACGCTACCCATTCCTAACCGTCGACGCGACATATTTCAAGGTTCGCGAGAATAATCGCGTCATCTCAAAAGCCCTGATGATTGCTTACGGCACAAACGAACAGGGACACCGCGAGATTCTAGGTTTCGCCGCCTATAGAAACGAGTCAAAAGACACCTGGCAGGACTTCCTGAAAAGTCTGAAAAAGCGTGGACTCAAAGGTGTAATCATGATTACCTCTGATGCACACGAAGGCATTATTCATGCAATCAGTGAAATCTTTCCCACTGTGCCTTGGCAAAGATGCCAGTTTCACTTTTCTAGGAATATCGTAGTTAAAACGCCGAAAAAGTATCAGACGGGGATACGTGCTGAATTGCAGGAAATGTTTGCCTGCAATACTCTAAAAGAAGCCAGGAACAAAAAGAATCAGATCATTCAGGAGTATCAGGATGTAGCTGAAACAGCTATGTCCTGCCTTGATGAGGGGTTTGAAAGTGCCATGACCGCCATGATACTCCCACTAGGAATGCAACGATTCTTCCGTACTTCGAATGCTGTTGAACGACTCAATAAAGAGTTGAAGCGCCGTTCAAACAGTTTCAATCCGGCGGCACGATGAATGCAGCCGTCCACATCCCCGCCGCCTAAAAGAGAAGTGTTGGCAACATTAACGATCGCGTCAATGCTCATTTTTGTAATATCGGTTTTGATAACCTGCAATGGTATGAAGCACACCCCATTCGTCCGGTCAATGCCTCTGTCTGTTCAAATACCTATTTAGAATGTCTCATACATTACCTTCAATTCTTCCAGAATCTTCTCCTTTGTTCTGCCAACCAGCCCCAGTTGCTCAATATCCACGTTTTCTTTTTTCATACGATGGACAAACTCTTGAATATCGGCATAAACTCCTTGGGGAGCCGCTATCTTGGCGGTGGGATCAATCAACTCCGTCAGACGGAAAACATCATTCTTATGTTTCTTAATATTCTTGCCATCAACGTGATCTCCTGCGGCCTTACGATCTGTCAAATCCATCCACGCTTTTGCCTTAAATGGAATCAAATATGCCGCATCCAAGACAGTCACTCCATCAACAACGACTTTCCCCTGCTTCAAAAAATCGTAGTAATCATTGTCTAAAAGAATAGCAGACAGACTTGAAATATCATCGTTCATCGGTAACGGTGTTAGCACTGCATCTTCCGGAAGCTGAATTGCATCCGGCTTTCGTGTAAAAAGTTCGATCATCGCAGGATACTGATTTGAGATTGGATGACTAAAGCGATAAAACTGCGGCACACCCGAACTTTTATTGCAATGTTCATATCCGGCCTGCTGTACATATTCCCAAAATTTCTTTCCGAAATTCGCATCAACTGCTTCTATAATCAGAACAAGGTCAATGTCCTTTGTTGCTCGGAAATCCAGTCCTTCTTCCGTCATCAGAATGTCACATGCCGTTCCTCCAATGATGGCATATTGCTCTTCACTGCCCTTAAACCATTCCTTAAAGCTATCAATCCCTGTAACCATCTATCTTTCTCCACAGTTCATTCAGCATTTCTTTCACCGCTTCTTCAACTCGTTCATCCGCATCTTCTCGCAATGCCAATGCCAACGAAAGTTCGTCTACAACATTTTGCACAGACAATTTTCGTGGATTGTATCTCCACATCTCTACGGCCACTTGCACCTGCGAATTCTGCAAGCTATTGGTCATAACATCTTTCCATTGAGAGATTCTTTCTGCCGCATAACATCTGACATTCGGTGCGTTCAGCATGGAATACTCTGCCAATGCCGAATATCCGCTTTCCGGCAAATCTGTTCCCACATATTCTTTCGGAATATAAACCGTTCGTTTTATTGGGTTCAGTAACTTATCGTCTGCTTTTTGGAACAGTGTTTTCGGAGAATCCTCAGATTGCAGGATTCTCTGCACACCGATTTTCCTGATGTGCAGCAATCCCATTTCTTCAAGCTGTCTCGATGCTCTTGATATCGAAGTAGGTGTCAGTTCCAAGTCCTTCGCAGCTTGACTTGTAGATAGGTCCTGTGTGCCTCCATAAATAAAATGCAGTAGAAGCATCTGCGCCGATGGAAGTATTTCTTCCCGTGGTATTTTTTCCGCGCTGCACCGTTCCTGCAAATACACTGCCATAAAGGGCAAATAAATTTGCTTTCCGTCTACAATAAATGGAATCTTCTCACGAATCAAATATTCTTTTCGGCGAAAGCTAAGTTCTTTTAGCACCAGCACAACGGGCATGTTCTCATTTTTCTGTATCCGAGCAATATGCTTTTTCAGCACTTCAATCTGCTCCAACTCTGTCTTAGGATAAAGAAAAATCATCTTCTGTTCATCCATAGACATCATCTGTAAGCAATACCTTGTGGCTATAAAATTGGGCAAATGCTTAAACTCTACATCCTCATTGGTAACCTTGATTCCAAGAACTTTATAGAGATATTCCATTTCATCACCTACATTCTTAACTCTTTTTTGTATTGTAACTCTTTATAAGTTAATATTCAACATTTGAGTTAAGAGCAGTCGGAAATCTAGGCTAAGCGAACAAAAAGCGTTGGTGCTGGCTCCATACGATTGCATCACCCCACATCGAGACTGGACTCTCCACCTTTTTTCTGTGGCGAGAGTCTTTTGTATATCTCTGCAATACTTCCATCCGTCGGCATTACCTTTAACAGTTTCTTTGCAGAAAGCGGCTCTGGTGTTTCAAGGAAGATGTAAGCAGAGAAAAGCCTTGTGTATCAAGGGTTTGAAGCACATTCTACCAACTCTTTTTGTCCACCCTTCATCTTGTTTCAAAGAAGATGAAAACCCCGCAACGCTTGATTCTACTAGCGTTGCGGGGTTTTCTATCAACTCTTTTTGTCTTATAACTCTGATTTTACAAGTGCTCCCGGGATTTTTTATTATTTCTGGCGCATCTGAGGGTAAGACTCACTACTCCAAATTTGCCGCGCTCCCGCTTTCTGTCTCTGTATTCTTTTCGTCGGACATCGCGCCTTTCGCTACGCGTTTCCGGGCGCGCTGCCGCCCTCTTCCGCCTCGCTTCGAATGTGCCCTGCGGCGATATGACGCTGCAGGATTTCATCCGTAAGCTGAAAGAGCTCAATCGAACCGAGTTCGGTGCGGCGCTGCCTGCCGTAGACCTGAGAGGCCGTGACCGCGTGCTCTTTCCAGTCGCCACCGTCATTGCTGTCGTTTAAAAGGAGAGGCTGGAGGTTATCCATGGCGCGCGCAAAGCGGGCATCGGCGCTCTCTCCGGCGTCAAACTCCGCAAAGAGAGCCCGGAACTCGGCCGCCTGGTCCGCAGGTAAGAGTCCGTAAATACGCTCTGCGGCCGCCGCCTCTCTGGCGGCCTGGCTCTGTTTTGCCGCCTCGTCGTAGGCGTAGGTGTCACCGGCATCGATCTCGACCACATCGTGCAGGAGGCACATCAGCATGACTCGCGCAATGTCGACCGGTTCATTCGCGTACTCGCGGAGCAGATAGGCCATCAGCGCCATATGCCAGGCATGCTCAGCGTCGTTCTCGCGCCGCCCGTGCCCCGTCAAATGGGTCTGCCGGAGTATGTTTTTCTCCTTGTCGAGCTCAAGTGCAAAGGCGAGCTGACGCCCGAGGCGCTCGTTCATCGCGCTTCTCCCGGCCGCGGCGATGCGGAATCCGCTATGCCGATGAAGGCAGCGTTTAAGCCGCGCTTCGGCCCCTGGGCGCGGTGCGAAAAGAGGCGCTTCGCATTCCGGTAGGTGCAGACGCCGCTGTCAAAAATTTCCTGTACGCCCGCGTGCTCGAGGAGTAGGCGGTTTGCGAGCGCGAGATCCAGCTGCCAATGCCGCGCGCCGTCCTCTCCGGTGTGCGGTGCCGTAAAAATCTTTTCGATGTCCCGCTCGGGAAAGGTCGCCGCAAACTGAATCCGCACGGCCTCGCTCGTCTCATAGCAGGCCGCCGAGATACCCGGACCTATGCCCGCAATCACATCCGAAGGTCTGGTTCCGTAGGCCTCCTGCATTTTCTCGAGGCCGCAGAACGCAATGCGATCCACTGTGCCGCGCCAGCCCGCGTGCAGCAGGGCAACCGCCTGGTGCGCGGGGTCGTAGAGATAGAGCGGCAGACAGTCCGCGTGGTAGGTCACCAGCGTGATGCCCGGCACATTGGTCATAATCCCATCGACATTGTCATAGGGACGCGGAAAACGTACGCCCGCGCCGCGCTCTGCTGTCGTAATCTCTCTGATATTGGTCGTGTGCGTCTGCTTTGCAACGGTCAGAGAGTCGTAACTCACGCCGATCGCCGCGGCCATGCGGCGGTAATTTTCCCGCACATGCTCTGTGTCGTCGCCGCGGTCAAACGAAAAGTTCATGGTTCCGAGATAGCCTTCGCTCACGCCGCCCTGCCGGGTTGAAAAGCCGTGACGGAGTTTCGGATAGGCCCGAAAGGCCGGAAAATAGAGATAGCTGAGCTCGCCCACTTCGGCTACCTCCATCTGATGCCCTGTCTCAAACTGCCAGGGGGGAAGCTGATAGTCTGCCATGCGATACACTCCTTTCCTTAATGCCTCCAATGTACACCCATGCACGCCGGGCGTCCACTGCGAACTATCGTCTTGTCTCCCGAAATGCATCCCGAAGCCAGGTCAGCTCCTCGCCGAGTATCCCGATGGCGTCAAAGCGCACCGGCGTGTTCTCGGGTAAGTGTTGCCGATAGAGGTACTGCCGCGCCGCGAGAAAAAGTCGCCGCCGCTTCCCGCTGTCGATGGCCGAAAACGGGACGCCGTCTTTTTTGTTGCTGCGATACTTGACCTCAAAGAAAATGAGATACCTGCCGTCGCTGCCGATCAGATCAATCTCGCCGCCCCGGCAGTAAAAGTTCCGGGCGAGAATCTCAATCCCCGCGGCAATGAGGTACTCTGCCGCCTTCTCCTCATACCGCGCGCCGACGGCGCGCGTACTTTGCCGCCTCATGCCTCCTCGCCGCCGAGTTCAAAATGCGTGAGAAAAGTCTTCCGGTGCACCGGCGTCGCGCCGTGTACGCGCAGCGCTTCGATGTGTGCCGCTGTCCCGTAGCCCTTATTCTTCGCAAAGCCGTAGGCCGGATAAAGGGCATCCAGACTGACTAAGAAGCGGTCCCTTGTGACCTTGGCGAGCACCGAGGCCGCCGCAATGCTGAGACTCTTTGCGTCGCCTTTCACAATGGGCAGCTGCGGAATCGCAATGCCGGGAATGGTCACGGCATCGTTCAGACAAAAATCCGGCGGCGGCGACAATTTGCCTATGGCCTCCCGCATTGCCTCATAGGTCGCCTGCAATATGTTGATCTCATCAATTCGCGCCGGAGAGGCGCTCCCGATGCCATAGCTCACGGCTTTCGCGCAAATCTCATCAAAGAGCGCCTCGCGCCGCGCTTCCGAGAGTTTCTTCGAGTCGTTCAGGAATAAAATTTCCGCGCCCGGCGGCAAAATCACGGCTGCCGCGACGACAGGCCCCGCGAGCGGTCCTCTGCCGGCCTCATCGATGCCGCAGATTGCCGCATAGCCTTTTGCGAGATACGCCTCCTCGTAGCGCCGGAGTCCGGCAAGCCGCGCCTTCTCCGCCTCAAGTTTTTCACCCTTCAGCGTTCTGAGTGCCATCTGTCTTCTCCTCTGCCGGTGCCTCGAGAGAAATGCGCCCGAGCGCTCCGCTCCGGAATTCGTTGATTACGATTGCCGCCGCTTTTTCCGTATCCGCCGCGCCGCCGGCCCCTAAACAACCGCGGCGTTCCGCAATCCGGCAGAGCATCTCCGCCGGACTCTCCGCGCCGGTAAGCCCATAGCGCTCCACTGCGCCCGCGAGTTTGCCGTTGGCCTGCAAGAAGCCGAGCAACACCACGGCGAGCTCTGTCGTATCCACAATCATCTCGTTGATCGAGCCGAGGAAGGCTATCTTCTCGCCGATGGCCGGATCCTCAAACTTCGGCCAGAGAATGCCCGGCGTGTCGAGAAGCTCCACCGACTGATGAAAACGGATCCACTGGTTGCCGCGCGTCACGCCGGGCTTATTGCCGGTCTTTGCGGAACTTCTGCCGGACAACATATTGATTAGCGTCGACTTGCCCACATTCGGGATACCGGCAACCATCGCCCGGACCGGGCGGTTTAAAATGCCGCGCTTCCGGTCCCGCTCCCGCTTTGCCTCCGCCGCTGCGTCTATGGTGCGCATCAAAAGCTTCCGGTTGCCGCTGCCGCGCGCATCCATCGCGACGCAATGCGCGCCCTCTGCCTGAAAGACGCGCTGCCAGGCCGCTGTTGTCGCGGCATCGGCGAGATCCGCCTTGTTCAGCACAATCACGCGCTCCTTGCCCTGTCCGAGCCGTCGGATCTCCGGATTGCCGCTCGAATACGGCGCTCTCGCGTCCAGGAGCTCAATCACCATATCGACAATGCGCACATCGGTTTCCATCTCGCGGCGCGCCTTGGTCATGTGCCCCGGATACCACTGTATATTCATCTCGTTTCCTCTTCTCAGCGAATGTACCCTAAACTTCGCAGGGGCTGCATTCGGAACCATATTCTGCCGCGTATCATTTTCCGCGTGACATTGCCTATGCTCTCGGAGCGGGAATCCTCGCCCGACTCCAGATTATCACTCAGCACAAAGTATTCATCCCGCCCGAGCGAAATACTCTCGGCGACTCTTCCGGGACTCGTGACTTCTCCGAACTGCAGGTAAGCCGGGGTCTCCAAACGCTTCTCGTTCACATAGAGCTTGCCGTCCCGAATGACAACATTCTCGCCCGGCAACGCGACAATGCGCTTGATGTTGGTCTGTCCGCTGTCACTCTTGAAGAGGACAATGTCAAAGCGCTTCGGCCCGAACAGTTTGAACCCGAAGCGATCTAAGAGCAGGCGGTCGCCGTCCTCCAAAGTCGGGCGCATACTCTGGCCGTTGTTCACGACCTGGGTCCCGAAGGAATAGACAATAAACCACGCAAAGGCTATTACGGTGACAATCTCCACCAGGAGGCGGCATATACGCCGCAATAAGCTATCTTCCACTTCGTACGAAGGACGCATGAGATCTCCGTTCTATTCAAAAACAGGGCTGTGCCTGTTGTTCTTTTCAATGATCCGTTCATTTCGTGTATTGCATACTTTAGTATACCATGAGAAACATACCGCTATACTTACGATTCCATGAAGCCGAAGCCGATTTTTCGCAACAAAAAGGAAGAACCATCATTTTCCCGTGAAAGATGACAGTTCCCCCCTTGGTGTTCTATATGAATTTTAGATGACCTCTTTGACCTTTGCAGCCTTGCCGGAGAGCTTTCTCAAATAGTTGAGCTTTGCTCTTCTGACCTTACCGCGGCGGATCACATCCACCTGATCAACGAACGGCGAGCTGAACGGCCAGGTCTTCTCAACGCCGATGCCGTTCGAAATCTTGCGGACCGTGAAGGTCTTTCTGAGTCCGCCGTTCTGGATCTTCATGACGACACCCTCGAACATCTGGACTCTCTCGCGGTTGCCCTCTTTGATCTTGTTGTGGACACGGACGGTGTCGCCAACCTCGAACTGACCCGGCACGCGAATCTGCTCTGCTTCAATCTTCTCTAAAATCGGATTCTGTCTCATTTTCTTTTCCTCCTGCAACATTCGACGTTCTTGCGCGCAATCTTCTGCCGCAGCGGAACATCTCTTCATAAACAGCTTTACCAGTTTAGCATAAACCGCTTGATTTCACAAGCGATTTTTTAGGTTTCGTCCGCACTCCGCTCTGCCTGCGCCTGCAAAAATTTACGGTCCGCTTTGTCAAGCTCTACCTTGGCAAACAGATCCGGGCGGCGCTCCCTGGTTCGAAGCAGAGCCTGCTCCCGCCTCCACTGCGCGACCTTTTTGTGGTCGCCCGAGAGAAGGACGGGCGGCACACGAAGCCCCTCATAGACCTCCGGGCGCGTGTACTGCGGATATTCAAGGAGATTGCCTTCAAAGGACTCAATCTCGCCGCTCTCTTGATTCGAGAGCACACCCGGCACCATGCGGCTGATGGCATCGACCATGACCATGGCCGGGAGTTCCCCGCCGGTC